>HBJMI04202__coassemble_566_pt1 | contig 40397 bp, 34 predicted proteins | sample HBJMI04202__metabat2_low_PE_011 | metagenome-assembled genome bin HBJMI04202
CAATGCCAAAAAAGGTTGGCGATATGTTATCATAGAAGTTATGATAGTTGACAGTCAAATTAGTGATTTGACTAAGATTTAGATTTAAAAGGACGGCAGATATATGTATAAAATCCTTGCGTCTTTATTTGCCACTATGTTACTGGCTGCCTTGCTAACACCGTTTATTCGGCAGCTGGCTTTTAAAGTAGGGGCAGTTGATAACCCTAACGCGCGGCGGGTTAATAAAATCCCCATGCCGACAATGGGTGGTTTGGCAATCTTTTTGTCATTTAATTTAGCAAACTTATTTTTATTAAGAAATCAATATCCAAGTAGTCAGTTGTATTCGTTAATTTTAGCCCAGTTAATCATAATTGCGACGGGCGTGATTGATGATATTTATGAATTAAAACCCCGGCAAAAAATGTTTGGGATTTTTTTGGCAGCGCTAGTGGTATTTTTTGTTGCCAAAGTAAGGATGACGACGTTAACCTTACCATTTTTAGGGGTAATCCCGCTAGGCTGGCTGAGTTTTCCTATCACCATTATTTGGATTCTAGCTATCACCAACGCAGTCAATCTGATTGATGGTCTGGATGGGTTGGCGACTGGGGTTTCAATTATAGCTTTAACAACCAGTGCAGTGACAGGGTATTTCTTCTTAAATGTAACCAATACCTTTGTGTCAATCATGATGTTTACACTAGTTGCTGCTTTAATTGGCTTTTTACCCTATAATTTTCACCCGGCTAGAATCTATTTAGGAGATACGGGTTCATTATTCATTGGGTTTATGATGTCTGTTTTCTCTTTGTATGGCTTAAAGAATGCGACGTTCATTACGATTATTATCCCAGTGATAATTATGGGTGTTCCGATTACGGATACAGTCTACGCGATTTTGCGGCGATGGTTGAATAATAAACCAATTTCGCAAGCAGATAAGCATCATTTACACCACCGCTTAATGCAAATGGGGCTTTCACACCGCCAAACAGTACTGGTAATTTATGGAATTGCTTTAATCTTTTCATTCATTTCCTTGCTGTACCCCTTGTCAAACTTGTGGGGGTCAGTGCTTTTAACAGTCGCTACCCTACTAGGATTAGAGTTGTTTGTGGAATTAATCGGCTTGGTAGGAGATGGGCGGCAACCCTTACTTGATGGAATTAAAAAGTTAGTTTTAATGACAAGTGCGCGTGAACGTCGCGACCGGGATAAAGAAGATCGACATAAATAACAATAAAGGATGCTCTTTGACAGGGCATCCTTTATTTGTTAGTGATGAGGTTGGTAGGGGATTTCGTTATAGAAACTAGGGCCGGGGGTGATTTGAATTTGGCCGTTTAAAAGGTCGATGAGGTTAGCTTCAGTAGGATTAACGTTCTCAAGGTCAACCGCAATCTTGATAGTAACGTCAACTCCGTAGTCAGTATTTAGGATGTGATAGTTATTTTGTTTTAAATAATTTTCTAAACGACCTTGTTGGTTATAAGCGATTTGAAGTGCGAGCTCTCTTTGCATAACCCGTTTGACGATGCCGATTTCGTTGATGGCCTGGCTGGTAGTGCTTGAATAAGCTCGGATTAGCCCTGAAGCACCTAACTTGATACCGCCGAAGTAACGGGTGACAACTGCGGTGACGTTATGGAGGGAAAGGTTTTTAAGCACCTCTAAAATGGGTACGCCGGCTGTTCCTGAAGGTTCCCCGTTATCGCTTTCGCGCTGGATTTCGTCATTTAAACCTAAAGTGTAGGCAAAACAGTTATGGTTGGCCTTTTTATTTTGGGCTTGAATCTGGGCGATGAAGGCTTTAGCTTCTGCTTCTGTTTCAGTTCGAGCGAGACTGCAAATGAAATCTGACTTCTTAATCGTTTGTTTATAAGAGCCAGGTGATTTTATGGTTAAATATGTCTCATTTTCCATGTAACTCCTCCAGTAATCTGAATTTTTTGCGTATCTATATTATGAAGGGGGAATTACTATGGATGCAAGCATTTTATACGGTCGCCAAATAGTTTTGGGTGAAAAAGACTTGGAGGGCTTAAACAATCTTCAGGTTAAACCTGCTTTGGTGGTAGGTAAGCGAGGAGTGATTTGTCAAAGGTGCGGGCAGACTACTAGTTTAAAGTTAGCCCGGCTTCCAACTGGAAAGTACTATTGTCCTAATTGTCTGCTGTTAGGACGGCTGACTAGCGCTGACCGGCTTTATAATTTACCAGAGCCCCACCTATTTGAATACCAAAAAAATAGTTTAACTTGGCAGGGACAATTATCTAAGTACCAGGAGAAGTGCTCGGCTCAACTACAAACGGTTGTTAAACACGGGGGCAAACATTTGCTGTGGGCTGTAACGGGGGCGGGAAAGACGGAGATGCTTTTTGAAACCATTAACTGGGCCCTCCAAACTGGAAAGCGGGTGGGACTTGCTTCACCTAGGGTCGATGTTTGTAACGAATTATTTCCCAGGTTACAAGCTGCATTTGCAAAAACCCCCATGATTTTACTTCACGGCCACGCTAAGGAACCATACCGTTATACCCAGCTAGTAGTTGCGACCACCCACCAGCTATTGCGTTTTTACCAGGCATTTGACCTGTTGATAATTGATGAAGTCGATGCTTTTCCCTTTGTAGATGATCAAGGACTTCATTACGCCGCCAATAACGCGCTAATCCCAGGCGGTACGCTAGTCTACCTAACTGCAACTCCCAGTAGGGAGCTGTTAGCGGCTGTTAAGAAAAAAGAACTCTCGGTCAGTTACCTCCCACTTCGATTTCATGGCTACCTACTGCCAACAATTAACTTAGTCGCAGTTGCTAAATTACGCAGTCAGCTTGACGAGGGAATTTTGAATTCAAAAATTAAAAAAATTCTACTAAGGTGGCAGGAAGAAGGATATCAATTTTTAGTTTTTGTTCCAAGAATTGGCCTCTTAAAGCCGGTCTACCAAGCTATTGCTAACTTGTTAAAGCCAGAATTAAAGGGGCAGACAGTCTACGCTAACGATGGTCAACGAATTGAGAAGGTAGCTAAAATGCGGGCGCAGGAATACCGGTACTTAGTTACGACTACTATTTTGGAGCGGGGGGTAACATTTCCAGGGATTAATATTATGGTTTTAGCTGCAGACGATAGCAATTTTTCGACGGCTGCTTTGGTCCAGATTGCAGGACGAGCGGGGAGAAATAAGGCGCGGCCTACCGGGGATGTTTATTTCTTTTGTCAAGATTATACCCGGACGGTAAAAGCCGCCTGCAAGCAAATTAAGTTTCTCAATCGTAAGGGAAAGAAGTTGAAAAAAGATGAATAAGCAGTGTTTACTTTGTCAACAAAACCTAACTTACCACTTTGATTTAAAATGGTTTTTAACATTGCAACCGCTGGTTGATAAATACCTATGTGAGCGCTGTGCCACAAATTTTATTAGGTTAGACAATAGACTAACTTGTCCAGGCTGTGGGCGGTTGAGTGAGACGGGTAAGTTGTGTTCAGACTGTTTGCGTTGGCATCAAATAAATCCAGAGTTGTTAGCTAATAAGGCTTTATATAGCTACCAAACCGAGGCGATGAAGGATTATTTAGAAAGGTATAAGTTTTTAGGGGACTACCGCTTGCGTTACGTTTTTCAAAGGCAGTGGTGTGACTTTATCGTTAAGAACTATCCTCCTAAGCAAGGCTGGCTATATGTTCCTATTCCGGTCGATCAGGAAAGCAAGAGCCAGCGGGGATTCAACCAGGTGATAGGCTTAGCAGAACTTTTGCCCTTAACTGAGGTGTTAGAGATGAAACAAACTCATGGACGGGTAAAGCAATCTAAGAAGAACCGCCGCCAACGAATGCAAACCAAGCAACCGTTTAATTATAGTGGAAGTGAGGGAGAAATTTTGCGAAAGAAGGTGGTACTTTTAGATGACGTTTATACAACCGGCCGGACATTGTATCATGCCCGTGTAGTTTTAAAAACACACGGGGCTGCGTTGGTTAGAAGCGTGACGCTTAGCCGTTAAAAAAAGCGAAAAAAGTCTAAAAAAAGGGAAAAATCTGTCTATAACAATTGTTAAATGAACCGCTTTCTATTATAATAAAAGTGTAGATAAGATATGGTTCATATAAGAACCTATCTTTGAACTAAGTAGTGATACTTAGTGTTGAAAGGAGAGGTTTACCATGTTAAAAATCAATGTTCGTGGTGAAAATATCGAAGTTACAGGTGCTATTCGCGAATACGTAGAAAAGAAACTAACCAAGTTAGAAAAGTACTTCGAGAATACTTCAAATTCTACAGCTCATGTAAATCTAAAAGTTTACACCGACAAAACATACAAGGTAGAAGTAACCATTCCTTTACCTTACCTAGTTTTACGGGCTGAAGAAACCTCACCTGATATGTACGCAAGTATTGATTTGGTGACTGATAAACTTGAACGTCAAATCCGTAAGTATAAGACAAAAGTTAATCGCAAGTCACGTGAAAAAGGCTTTGCTTCCTTTGAATTTGTTCCTCAAGCCGAAGAAAAGGAAGAAGAAGATAAGAAGTTTGAAATCGTGCGTACAAAGCGTGTTTCCTTGAAGCCAATGGACAGTGAAGAAGCTGTCTTACAAATGGACATGTTAGGCCACAACTTCTTCATCTATGAAGATGCTGAAACCCAAGGCATTAACATCGTTTACCGTCGTAAGGATGGACGTTACGGCTTAATCGAAGCAGGTGACGAAGACTAGTCTTCGCTAACTAAATAAGATAGCTAGCTAGTGCTAGGGAGGGTTGTCGATAGTGGCAACCCTTTTTTATGTTTAAATTTTCTGAAAATAATGCTAGAATATACCTTGGTATACTAAATTTTAAATTGAAATTTAATTTTTTTAAAAGAAAACAAATTAGGAAGGATTTATAAGATGGCAAATTTCCTAAGAAAATGGGTTGAAAGTGATAAACGTGAATTAAAGCGTTTAGGAAAAATTGCTGATAAAGTTGAAGCTTATGCAAGTACGATGGAAGCTTTATCAGATGAAGAATTAAAAGCAAAAACACCAGAATTAAAGCAACGTTACCAAAATGGCAGTAGTTTAGATGAACTCTTGCCAGAAGCCTTTGCGGTTGCACGTGAAGGGGCTCGTCGGGTTTTAGGCCTATATCCTTACCGGGTTCAAATCATCGGGGGGATTGTTCTTCACGAAGGTAATATTGCAGAAATGAAAACTGGTGAAGGAAAGACTTTGACGGCTACTATGCCAGTTTACCTCAACGCCTTATCAGGAGAAGGGGTACACGTTGTTACTGTTAACGAGTATTTATCCAGTCGTGATGCCAGTGAAATGGGTGAACTTTATAATTGGTTAGGATTAAAAGTTGGCTTAAATATTGCTAGCAAGACTCCAGCCGAAAAGCGGGAAGCTTATGCAGCTGATATTACCTATTCCACTAACAGTGAATTAGGCTTTGACTACCTACGGGATAACATGGTTGTTTACAAAGAAGATATGGTACAACGCCCACTTAACTTTGTAATTGTCGATGAAGTAGACTCTATTTTAATCGATGAAGCGCGGACACCGCTGATTATTTCAGGGCAAGCAACTGGATCAACCATGCTTTATACTCGAACAGACCGGTTTGCTAAAACGCTAACGGAAGATGAAGACTTTAAGATTGACTTGGAGTCTAAGACTGTTTCCTTGACTGAGGAAGGAATCAAGAAGGGTGAAAAATACTTTGGGTTAACCAACTTATATGACCCAGATAACACAGCCTTAAACCACCACTTAGATAATGCCTTGCGGGCTAACTTTATCATGTTACGGGATAAAGATTATGTGGTCCAAGATGGGGAAGTCTTAATTGTTGACCAATTTACAGGGCGGATTATGGATGGCCGGCGCTACTCCGATGGGTTGCACCAGGCTATCGAAGCTAAAGAACACGTTGAAATTGAAGAAGAAACTAAAACAATGGCTAACATTACCTACCAAAACTTCTTCAGAATGTATAAGAAACTCTCGGGGATGACCGGGACTGCCAAGACGGAACAAGAAGAATTCCGGGAAATCTATAACATGGAAGTTGTGACAATTCCAACTAACCGGCCAATCGCCCGGGAAGATCGGCCTGATTTATTGTATCCAACTTTAAAGAGTAAGTTTAAAGCGGTGGTAGAAGATATTAAGACTCGCCATGAAGCAGGCCAACCAATCTTGGTTGGGACGGTGGCTGTGGAAACCTCTGAGCTTTTGTCACATATGCTTGATCAAGAAGGAATTCCTCACTCTGTCTTAAACGCCAAGAACCATGCCCGGGAAGCTGAAATTGTTATGAATGCCGGGCAAAGAGGAGCTGTCACAATTGCTACTAACATGGCCGGTCGGGGTACCGATATCAAACTGGGGCCGGGTGTTCGTGAACTTGGTGGTTTAGCCGTAATTGGGACAGAACGGCACGAATCACGCCGGATTGATAATCAGTTACGGGGCCGGTCAGGTCGTCAAGGTGATCCAGGGGTGTCACAATTCTATCTGTCGCTGGAAGATGATTTGATGCTGCGCTTTGGTTCAGAAAGAATCAAGGCATTCTTGGAACGAATGAAAGTAGCCGATGATGATGCGGTTATCCAATCACGGATGATTACTAAGCAAGTTGAATCTGCGCAAAAGCGGGTTGAAGGTAATAACTACGATACTAGAAAGCAAGTGTTACAATACGATGATGTAATGCGGGCTCAACGTGAAATTATTTACAGCCAACGGCAACAAGTAATCATGGAAGATAAGTCACTCAAGGGTGTAATTATGCCAATGATTAAGCGAACTGTAGAGCATACAGTTCAAGTTCATACTCAGGGTGAAAAGAATGAGTGGAACTTGCAAGCTATTTTAGATTTTGCTGTATCAGCAATGGTTAATGAAGATAGCATTGAATTGGCAGACTTAGTTGGCAAGACTCCTGATGAGATTGTTGCTTACTTAATGGACCGTGCCGAGGCTAACTACAAGTTAAAAGAAAAACAACTATATGATGCTAGTCAAATGCTAGAATTTGAAAAGGTTGTTATCTTACGGGTGGTAGACTCCCGGTGGACTGATCACATCGATGAAATGGATCAATTACGCCAATCAATCGGTCTTCGTGGTTACGGACAATTGAATCCGTTGGTTGAGTACCAATCAGATGGTTTCAGAATGTTTGAACAGATGATTGGGGATATTGAATACGACGTTACCCGCCTCTTCATGAAGGCAGAAATTCGCCAAAATATTAAGCGGTAAAAATAAAGCTGGAAGGTAAGACTGAAGTAAGCTTGCTTTTCAGCTTTTTGAATGGAGGATAAAATGGAATATAGTGATTACAAACGTGAAATTGCCACAATGAAGGCAAAAATCTTAGAATTTAGGAGGTCTCTTTGACTTAGATGAACTAGAAGAAGAGATTGCCCTTAATGAAAATAAGATGGCTCAACCGGGCTTTTGGGATGACCAAGAGTCCGCTCAGAAGTTAATCAATCAAAATAATGAATTAAAGGCTAAGTATGATAATTTCAAAGAGTTAGTAAAGCTAGTTGAGGACTTAGAAGTGCTCTTAGAAATGGTGGCTGAAGAACCAACCGATCAAGAATTATTAGCGGAACTAGAGCAAACTTATGCGGCGGTTGCTAACAAGTTACAAGCCTACCAACTAAGCATTTTGTTGAACCAACCTTATGACAAGGACAATGCAATCTTAGAGATCCACCCTGGAGCTGGTGGGACTGAATCGCAAGATTGGGGTTCGATGTTATTAAGAATGTATACGCGCTGGGCAGACCAGCATGGATTTAAGGTTGAAACAGTAGATTATCAGGCCGGAGATGAAGCGGGGATTAAAAGTGTTACCCTACTAATTGAAGGGACGAACGCTTACGGTTACCTCAGAAGTGAAAAAGGGGTTCACCGCTTAGTGAGAATTTCACCATTTGATGCGGCGGGCAGACGGCATACCTCTTTTGCCTCTGTAAATGTTATGCCTCAGTTAGATGATTCTGTTGAAGTAGAGTTACGGCCAGAAGATGTGAAGATGGAAGTCTTTCGAGCTAGTGGAGCTGGGGGGCAACATATCAATAAAACTTCTTCAGCGGTACGGTTGATTCACATTCCGACGGGAATTGTTGTTTCGAGTCAAGCTCAACGTTCGCAATTCCAAAACCGGGCTACGGCCGAAAGTATGTTGAAATCTAAGTTGTATCAACTGGAATTAGAAGCTAAGGAAAAGGAAAAAGCCAAGTTGCAAGGTGAACAGCTGGATATTTCTTGGGGCTCCCAAATAAGATCTTATGTTTTCCACCCCTACTCAATGATTAAAGACCACCGGACTGGCTACGAAACTGGTAATACTGGCGCGGTAATGGATGGGGACTTAGATCCCTTTATCAACGCTTATCTCCAGTGGAACATTCACAAAGCAAGTGGGGATAATGATAAGTAACTGTAATTTAATTGCAACCTTAAGCTAAGCCAAAATGATATAATTATTAAGGCTATTACAATCTGTAGGGAGGTAACTTTTTTGATTGAATTTAAAAACGTCGTAAAAAAATACGATAATAATATTACAGCAACCAACAATATTTCGGTAAAAATAAAGCCGGGCGAATTTGTTTACGTTGTCGGTCCTAGTGGGGCGGGAAAATCAACTTTTATAAAAATGATGTACCGGGAAGAAGCCCCTACGTCGGGGAGCATTATTGTAAATGAATATGCTTTGGAAAGTATTAAGAGTCGGGAAATTCCATTTTTACGACGCGAATTAGGGATTGTTTTCCAAGATTTCAAATTATTGCCACGGCTAACAGTGTTTGAAAACATCGCCTATGCTTTACAAGTAATTGAAAAAACCCCAGAAGAAGTTGAACAAAGGGTAAGTCGCGTTTTAGACTTAGTTGGTCTAAGTGCCAAGCGGGATAATTTTCCAGCGGAATTGTCAGGGGGCGAACAGCAACGGGTGGCGATTGCACGGGCAATTGCAAACGAGCCAAGCATTTTGATTGCTGACGAACCAACTGGTAACCTAGATCCTGAAACCGCCGAAGGAATTATGGAAATTCTAGAACGGGTTAATAAGCAAGGAACTACGGTTGTAATGGCGACTCACAACAGTTTTATAGTGAATGAATACAAACACCGGGTGTTAGAAATTAATGGTGGTAAGATTATTCGTGATGAAGAGGAAGGGGTTTATAGTAATGAAGACGCTAACGCTTAAGCGTCATCTGACCGAAAGTTTTAAGAGTTTAAGACGTAATGGTTGGATGTCAGTTGCCGCAATTTCAGCTGTAACGGTAACCTTATTATTGGTAGGGGTATTACTCTCAGTCTTATTAAATATCAATAAAGTTGCTCATGATGTTGAAAGGGACGTGCAAGTTCGAGTAGTTATTAACCGTGGAACTAACAAGGAACAGATTAAACAAATTAAGGCTGATTTGACTAAAATCAAGGCCGTTAAGAAGATTAAGTTCTCCAGCCGTAAGCAAGAATTAAAAAATGTAATTGGGGTTTACGGTGATGACTTCCGTTTGTTCCAAGGGGATAGTAACCCGCTCTACGATGTTTACATTGTTGAGACTAGCTCACCCGACCAAACCATCAAGGTTGCCAAGCAAGCTAAGAAGATTAAGAACGTCTACGATGCTCGTTATGGTGGAGTAGCAGCTAAGAAGTTGTTTAAAGCCGTAGCAACTATTCAAAAATGGGGCTTAACTATCAGTGTCCTCTTGTTATTCGTGGCTGTGTTCTTGATTTCCAACACAATTCGGATTACGATTTTATCACGTAAAGATGAGATTGGAATCATGCGCTTAGTGGGAGCTACTAATAGCTACATTCGCTGGCCGTTTGTTTTAGAAGGAGCTTGGACAGGGTTGCTTGGTGCCGTTATTCCAATTATATTAGTTGATTTCGGTTACAACTGGGCTTATGCTGTTTTATCCAAGTCCTTTGAAGGAACAGCATACCGGTTGTTAACACCAGGTCAGTTTTTATGGGAAATCGACTTACTTTTAGCCGTAATTGGGATTGTTATCGGGGCTTTAGGTTCTGGTTTATCAATGAGTAAGTTCTTAAAGATTTAGTTTTAAAAAAGTACCTAACAAAGTGGTTTTGTGAAACCAACTTGTTAGGTACTTTTTATTTGGGATAAGTTTTAATAAAATCTACCAAGGCGGAGCTGCCAAAATGGTTTGCTTGGTAAAGTAAGATGTTAGCACAAGCAGATGCATCGGCTAAGGCGTTATGGTGGTTTTCAAGTGAAATATTAAGTCGTTGACAAATAGTGTCGAGCTTTTGATTAGGAAAGTCGGCAAAAAATTTCCGACTAGTCTTTAGGGTATCTAAGACCAAAAATTGTGGTACCGTAATGTCATAACTTTCCAGGGTGCGCTTTAAAACGCTACAATCAAAGCTAGCATTATGGGCGACAGCCAACTGGTTGGGCTGGAAAAAAGACTGAATATGAGGCCACAGCTCGGCTAGAGTTGGTGCCTTTTTTACATCAGCAGGCCGAATCCCGTGAATGCGAATGTTAGTTGGAGCAAACTCAGCTTGGGGATTAATTAGCGAGTAAAATTCATCGACAATTTGACCATTACGAACAACACTCAATGCTAGTGAGCAAGCGCTATTTCTCTTTGCGTTGGCTGTTTCAAAATCAAAGGCAACAAAATCCATAGGAGTCCTTCTTTCAAATTTTGACTTTACTTTAAAAGTTTAACAGAAGTGGGTTCTAAATCAAGCAAGACGCCTTAAAAAATGCTAAAATGGGGTAGTATTATTAAAATGTGAGGAAGTATTATTATAATGACTGAACTAGCACAAGAATTTAAGGTTAAGTTTCCAAAAATCAAAATATTAGCAGCTGAGCCATTAGCTAAATATACAAATACTAAAACGGGTGGTCCGGCCGAATGCCTAGCCTTTCCTAAAAATGTTGCTGAAATCAAATCATTATTAGTATTTGCTAAGGAAAACCAGGTAGCTGTGACTGTAATTGGTAATGCTAGTAACTTGATTGTCAAAGAAGGTGGAATCTTAGGGCTAGTGATTATTCTAACCGATATGAATGAAATCAAGGTTGAGGGTAATTTTATTTTGGCCCAGGCCGGAGCTTCTTTAATTAAAACGACTCAAGTTGCATATCAAGCCGGGTTAACTGGCTTGGAATTTGCTGCGGGTATCCCTGGTAGTATCGGGGGAGCTATTTTTATGAACGCTGGTGCTTATGATGGAGAAATTAAGGACGTTGTTAAATCAGTCGAAGTTATCACCCGCGATGGTCAGTTAAAAACTTACCAAAATAACGAACTCCACTTTGCTTATCGGCACAGCCGCCTCCAAGAAGAAGACGATATTGTTTTGCAAGCAACTTTTAGTTTGCGGGCGGGTGATAGGTATGCAATCCGTAACCGAATGGAAGAATTGAACTTCTTACGGGCTTCTAAGCAGCCGTTGGAATATCCTTCTTGTGGGAGTGTCTTTAAGAGACCGGTAGGACATTTTACAGGTAAATTAATTTGTGATGCTGGCCTACAAGGTTACCAAAGTGGGGGGGCGCAGGTTTCTAAAAAGCACGCAGGTTTTATTGTCAACGTGGACCATGCGACCGCTAGCGACTACCTAGATGTTATTCACCATATTCAAGCAGAAATTAAGGCTAAATTTGATGTGGATTTAGAAACAGAAGTTAGAATTATCGGGCGTGACAGTTAGTTGGATTGAAAAAACAAGAAGTAAGTAATAAAAAACCGTTTGAAATCGAACTTGATTTCAAACGGTTTTTGTTAATTGAACTTAGAATCCATATTTCTAAAAGCGAGATAACTTAAGTAGGTGCTCAACCAAATAATTAGTTGTAGTAAGAACATGAAGCAAACGAAGGCTAGCATCCGGATGCTCCACATGTTAAGCAGTTGCTCAATTACCCAATTAGGGTTTAAGAATAAGTAAGCGGTGTGGAGCCGTAAGAACCGGCCAACGTAAATGCCGACTGACGATAATAGTAGCAAGAGCGTGACAATGCTTAGGCGCCCGAAATTATTATGTAGTTTGAAGCGCAAGCAAATGACATCTGCTACGTATTGGAGACTCCAATTTCCGATTAGGGCTGCTGCTAATGCTGAGGAAACTAAGTTGGTAAAGTTTAGCCACATATGCAAGTTAAAGCTCATTAAACCTGTAGTCGGATTGTAAGGGGTCATCCGCGCCAGGTGAAAGAGGTCGGTTAAGATATAGGGAGCATTGGGATAAAATAATAACCAACCAATCAACAGGGGATAAAATAACAGTCCAGTTTGTTTTTCCTTAATGTGAAAGGAAAGTTCAATTGGAATGTAGGCTAAAAAAGTATTTAAAAGTAAAAAACTATAAAAAGAGTTGTGACGGACAACGGTTAGGTAGACATACAACATATACAGCCAAAACGCTGTTCGGATTAACCATTTAGATTTCGTAGACATAAAACATCACCCTAGAATTTATTACTACTATTCTAACAAATGCTAAGAAAATTTGCTTACTAAAAAACTGTATTTAGGGATATTTTAACTTTTTAGTGGTGACCATTAAAATTTAGCTGGCGGTCAATTGAGCAAAGCTAAAATAATTTTTAAAGTCGTGATATAATGAAAAAGAAATTTAAAAAGAGGGGTGATCTTACTAATGGCAATTAATTGGGGAGATTTGCTCACCCTGCGTAATTTTGTTAATTTAATCGATATTTGCCTGGTATGGTTTGTTATTTATGAATTAATGATGCTCTTAAAGGGAACCAAAGCTGTTCAGTTATTTAAGGGTGTTTTAGTCATTATTGTAATTAAGTTAATAAGTTGGTATGTAGGGTTGCAAACTCTATCGTGGATTATGGATCAGGTTATTAATTGGGGGATTATTGCAATTATCATTATCTTCCAGCCTGAAATCAGACGGGGGTTAGAGCATCTAGGGCGTGGTTCGGTATTTACCTATAATAAAACCGGCAATCAAGAAGAAAAAATGGTTGAAGCTTTGGATCAAGCCATTCAATATATGTCTAAACGGCGGATTGGTGCTTTAATCACTATCCAACAAAATACCGGCTTAGAAGATTACATTGAAACTGGAATAAGTCTCGATGCCGATGTCACGGGTGCGTTACTAATCAATATTTTTATTCCTAATACCCCTTTACATGATGGGGCCGTAATTATTAAGGATAATAAGATTGCAGTAGCAGCCGCCTACTTGCCTTTATCTGAGAGTAATTTAATTCCTAAAGAGCTCGGAACCAGACACAGAGCAGCGGTTGGAATCAGTGAGGTAACTGATGCGTTAACAATTGTTGTTTCAGAAGAAACCGGTGGGGTAACAGTTACGAAGAATAACGAGTTGATCCGTGACCTTACCCAGCAGGATTATTTGAAACTGTTGCGTAATGAATTAGTTCCGCGGCAAGAAGAAGTAAAGACCAATCCAGTTACACGCTTTATTGAAGGGATGATAAAAGGAGGGGGACATAAGCATTGAAAGTAAGACAAGCTTTTAACTCTAAGCTTTTTTACCGGCTAATTTCCCTATTTTTTGCCTTGTTACTTTCATTTTACGTAACATCTGAAAAAGGAAATACGACGCGTAGTGGTAATTCCGGGACCTTCGGTAGTAGCTTAGTTTCTAATAAAACAATTACACTAGAAACGGATTTAAAACTAAATGTTAATAGCGATAAATACTTTGTAAGTGGGTATCCCGATGTGGTTAAGGTCAAAATTAGTGGTCCGTCGGCGCTAGTAATTGCGGCTAAAAATACACAAAACTTTGAAATTTATGCCGACTTAAATGACTTAAAACCAGGGGTCCACACCGTTAGGTTGAAAGATTCAGGTCTAAGTAGTGAGTTGACCGTAAAAATCATTCCCGAAAAGATTACGGTACAAATTAGTAAGAAAAAGATTAAGAAAACAGCGGTTCAAGTTAGGTATGATAGTAATCGGATTGCAAGTGGGTATGCCGCTGGAGAAGCATATAGTTCACAAGCATATGTGACTGTAACGGGGGCCGCTAAAGATATTAATAACCTAGATAAAGTGGTGGCTAACCTGAATTTGCCGCGTAATGCCAATGAGACCTACTCTAAAAACGTGGCTTTGCAAGCCTTAGATGAAAGTGGTAAAGTATTAAACGTTGTTATTTCTCCGACTAACGTAACGGCAACTGTGCCGATTTATACGGCTAGTGCAAGTAAAAGGGTTCCAATTAACTTAGTTGCACGGGGCGAAGGGGTAAGTAATATGAAGTATAGTTTTAGTTCGGATACTAAGACGGTAACTGTTCACGGAACTAAGGAGGCTTTAAGCAAATTGAACCGCTTAGACGTGCCGGTATCAATTACCGGGGTAACGGCGGACACGGTTGAAAATGTCCGCTTGTCTCCAAGTCAAAGCGGGATAACCGCTATTAGCCCAACCACAATTACGGTTAACGTCAGTGTTAGTCAAAAGGAAGCAAGTACTACTCAAAAGCAAAACCAAGCTAGTTCGCAAGCTGAAACAAGCAGTGTCAGTAGTACGAAGGAAACGGTAGCTACGGATGCTAGTAGTTCCGAAGCAACCAGTTCTTCAACTACTAGCAGTCAGTTAAGTAGTTCTAGTAGCAGTGATGAAGTTGAGAATTAAGTTAAAGAAACGAGGATTAAAATAGTATGAAGTATTTTGGTACAGACGGTGTCAGAGGAATTGCCAATCAAAGTTTAAGCCCTGAGTTGGCCTTCAAATTGGGACGTTGTGGAGGCTACGTCCTAACACAGCATGCAAGTGGTAAAACTCCGCGGGTATTAGTGGCTCGTGATACAAGGATTTCTGGGCAAATGTTAGAAAGCGCCTTGATTGCTGGCTTATTATCCGTGGGGATTGAAGTCTTCACCCTAGGAGTAATGACAACCCCAGGGGTGGCGTACCTTGTCCGCTTACAAGATGCCGATGCCGGGATTATGATTTCTGCCTCCCATAACCCAGCTTCAGATAATGGGATTAAATTCTTTGGTAGTGATGGTTATAAATTATCTGATGATCAAGAAGAAGAAATTGAAGTACTGCTAGATCAAGCCAGCGATAACCTTCCCCGGCCAGCTGCAGAAGGTTTGGGTAGGATTAACGACTATAAAGAAGGGGCTTTGAAGTACACTCAATTTTTAGAACAAACGATTCCAGACGATTTAACTGGGCTACATATTGCGGTTGACGGTGCAAATGGTTCAACCAGTGCCTTAGTTTCAAGATTATTTGCTGATTTAAATGCAGACTTTGAAACGATGGCAACTAGTCCGGATGGAATTAATATTAATGCCGGGGTAGGGTCAACTCACCCTGAAGCTTTGGCTAAGTTTGTGCTTGAAAAGGGCGCACAAGTCGGAATTGCCTTTGATGGCGATGGCGACCGTTGCATTGCAGTTGATGAAAATGGTGAAATTGTAGACGGCGATAAGATTATGTATATCTGTGGTAAATATCTTAGTCAACGTGGTCGTTTGAAAAAGGATACAATCGTAACCACTGTCATGTCTAATATTGGTTTATATAAGGCAATGGAAGCTAATGGATTAAACTCAGTAAAAACCAAGGTTGGTGACCGCTATGTCGTTGAAGAAATGCGGAAGAATGGTTACAATCTTGGCGGGGAACAATCAGGCCACGTAGTCTTCTTGGACTTCAATACTACCGGTGATGGGATGTTGACAGCTTTACAGCTATTAAACATTATTAAGCAAACAGGTAAGACCTTAGGACAACTGGCGGCTGAAGTTACGACTTATCCACAAGAATTAGTCAACGTCTGTGTAACTGATAAAAAAGCTGCTTTGGACAATGAAAAGATTAAGGAAGTCATTGCTAAGGTTGAAGATAAGATGGGTGACGATGGCCGGGTGTTAGTACGTCCTAGTGGCACCGAAGACTTATTGCGTGTCATGGCAGAAGCTCCTACTAAAGAGGAGGTTCATGATTATGTCATGCAGATTGTAGCAGTGGTTGAAGAGGAAATGGGTGTAAGTGAAGCCTAAGTATTAGCTCAATTCCAAATAAAGGGCTGTGATATGAGTAAGGAAAGTTACTCTTATCACAGCCCTTTTTATTAGCTAATGAAATAATTTGATAAGGTGGGTTAGTAGGCGGAAAAGCAAGTAGCAGATGCTAGTATTGACTAAGTACTCTAAGAACCAAACCAAGATAGGAACTATGAAAAACTTAGTATGGAAAAAGAGTAACAGGGTGTCAAAAGTAAGGTTAGCTCCAGAATTAAGTTGGGTGAATTCCAACAGGAGGTGAATTAAAGTAATCACTAACCCTAAAAAAAGCGAGAGTTGAAATTGTTTAGTATTAATCATAGCGTGAACATCCTAACCTAATAAACTACTATTTAGTATAGGCTTTAATTCAAAAGAGAACAAGGTGAGTAAATTAAGTAAAAAAACCTAAAAATAGTTTGACAACGCTTACAGATGGGAGTATATTGTAGGAGTAAGGTATTTAAACTAATTTACCTTCTAATCAATTCTCTTTCTCTCTTATGCCAACCACTGTAGCTTTTTAGTTACAGTGGTTTTGTTGTTTTGAGCTTTTTGTGCTATAGTCGAGTTTGAAAGTTAATGAGACTGCTAATAAGGGAGTTGTTGTTGTTGAAAAGTAACGAGACGTTGACTTTAATCGAAGAAATTACTAGAAATGACGGAAGTAGGTACTTTGAAATTGCCAACATGGTTCAAAATGGCCGGGCAGAGTTGGCTGCAGTACGGGGATTTATTAAACAGGTTAGGATTTTGCAATTGAATATTCCTAGATCAACTAACGTCATTAAATATGAGCAGTATGTAAACGAAAATTTTGAGATGCCGACTGAGCAGATGGACCACTTTGAAGAGTGGACTAAAACGCCGGAGGCGCAAAAATTAGTAGCCGCTATCTTACGTGAAAATCATATCGCTTAGGCTTTAAGTAAGGGGTACCTAGCAATTGCTAGGTGCCTTTTTAATTAGGCTAAATTAAGTTTAAATTAATGTATGCTTATTTAGTTAGAAAAAAGAAAGGGCTTAAATATAAGCTGAGAAAGCGTTTTTAGATTTTTTCTAAGCTTATTTAGATTAAATCTTAACAAGAAAATACTATTGTTACTAACAAAGTTATGATTAAAAGAAGATTACAATTATAATGTAAACGATTATTCTAATGGTTGCTTTTTTATAGTAAAAGCTTGTAACTGCAACTTTTAAAACGAATACAATAATTTGTTCTTAAAATTAGAAAAAGTAAGGTATCTTCAAAGATTTATGGTATTATATAAATAGAGAGTTATTAAACGATGACTATCTAGATTATTTTGCAAGGAGGGGTCGCTGTGGGCAAATTTAATATGAATGACTTAAAAAACGGCCTAGCGACATTTACGACTGGTGAGAACTTTCATGCTTATAACACTCTAGGTGCACATAAGGCGACGGTTGATGGCAAAGATGGTTTTATCTTTTCGGTGTGGGCTCCGAATGCACAAAACGTTTCCCTGGTTGGTGAATTTAATAAGTGGCAAGCTGAGGGGATTCCTCTGACCAAAGACCAAGCGGGAGTTTGGTCTGTTTTTACGACTATTCCTAAAGAAGGTCAGATGTATAAGTATAATGTTACCCAGGCTAATGGTCGGCAAATTTTTAAAATTGATCCATTTGCGCAAAGGTTTGAAAAACGACCAGGAGATGCGGCCATCCTCTACGACTTGAAAGACTTCCATTGGACTGATGGGCTGTGGCGGGGGAGACAAAAAAGGTCTAACTACTTTGAGCGTCCCTTAAATATTTATGAGGTGCATGCATCGTCTTGGAAACACCATGCCGATGGTAGCCCATATACTTTTAAGGACTTAACAGATGAGCTAGTACCATATTTGAAGAAGATGGGTTATTCTCACGTAGAATTTATGCCCTTGATGGAGCATCCGTTAGGAGCTTCTTGGGGCTACCAGTTAATCGGTTATTTTGCCCTTTCTTCCTACTATGGAACACCTGAGGATTTCCAATATTTTGTCAACGCTTGCCATAATGAAAATATTGGGGTCTTGGTTGATTGGGTACCAGGTCATTTCTGTCGTAACGATGATACGCTTTCTTATTATGATGGAACACCAACCTATGAATATTATGACCCTGATCGTGCTAATAATATTGGGTGGGGAGCTTTGAATTTTGATTTGGGCAAACCGCAAGTGCAATCATTCTTAATTTCTAGTGCCCTTTATTGGATTGAGACTTTCCACCTAGATGGAATTAGGGTAGATGCAGTTTCAAATATGATTTACTTAGACTATGATGTTGGCCCGTGGAAACCTAATAAAGACGGGGGCAATCGTAATCTTGAAGGTTGGCACTTCTTACGGAAGTTTAATAGCGTAGTCAAATTAAAGCATCCTAAGACTATCATCATGGCAGAAGAATCGTCTGCTGGGACAAAGGTTACGGGGATGCTAGAAGAAGATTCGCTTGGGTTTGATTATAAGTGGAACATGGGCTGGATGAACGACGTTTTGAAGTTTTTCGAAATGGATCCAGTTTATCGCAAGTATCATTTGAATTTACTGACTTTTTCGTGGATGTACCGAATGTCTGAAAACTTTATTTTACCGCTTTCTCATGACGAAGTGGTGCATGGCAAAAAGAGTTTGATGCATAAGATGTGGGGAGATCGGTACCGGCAGTTTGCCCAGTTACGGACACTTTACCTCTATCAGGCTACCCATCCTGGTAAGCAACTCTTGTTCATGGGAAGCGAATGGGGCCAGTTTTTAGAGTGGAAGTATGACGACCAACTAGAGTGGGTTGATTTGCAAGATAATTTGAATGCAAGTATGCAACATTATACTGCTAGCTTAAACAAGTTTTACCACGATAATCGCGCTTTGTGGGAAACCGACCACACTGAAAATACCCTGGAAGTAATTGACGCAGATAATACCGATGAAACGGTCTTGACCTTCATTAGACACGGCAAACGTAAGAAGGATTTCTTAATAATTGCAATGAATTTAACCCCGGTTGAAAGAAGAAACTTCAAGATTGGGGTTCCATATCCTGGTAAGTATCAAGAAGTATTCAATACCGAGATGAAGGAATTTGGTGGGACATGGACTAAGCACAATGTTGATAGCCTTAGTCAAGATGAAAGCTTCAAGCAATTTGAGCAAGTAATCACGACAACAGTTCCTGCCTTAGGGGCAATTATTTTGAAGCCGGTTGATATTAATTTGCGTAAGAAAAAGAAGCGTCCTACTGCTAAAAAGGAAGTTAAAAAGAAGAAGTAAGTTTTTGTTAATAGATTTTCATAGAAAAGAGGTGTGGGATGGAGTAAATCCATCTTAGAATATGAAAAATGAAATGCTTGCAATGATTTTGGCTGGTGGTCAAGGCACCCGGTTAAAAAAGTTAACTAAAAATATTGCGAAACCCGCGGTTCCATTTGGTGGCCGCTACCGCATTATCGATTTTACCTTGAGTAATTGTGTGAACTCTGGTGTTCACAATATTGGGGTAATTACCCAATATCAACCTCTTGTATTGAATAATCATATAGGTAACGGTGCTAGTTGGGGGCTAGATCGGCTTGATTCTGGGGTAACTATCTTACAACCATATTCAAGTAATGAAGGCAGTAAGTGGTTTGAAGGTACTGCGCACGCTATCTACCAAAATATTGATTACATTGATAGCATGGATCCGGAATACTTATTGGTCCTGTCGGGAGACCATATCTACAAAATGGACTATGAAGATATGCTGCAACAACATAAGGAAAAAAATGCCGCTTTAACTGTTGCTGTTATTGATGTACCTTGGGATGAAGCTAGCCGGTTTGGTATTATGAATACCGATGAAAATAACCGCATTATCGAGTTCGAAGAAAAGCCAGCGGAACCAAAGAGTAACCACGCTTCAATGGGGATTTATATCTTTAGTTGGCCACGCCTAAGACAGGTATTAGTCAATGGCTTTACAAAAGGTGTTCCAATGGTTGACTTTGGTAAGAATGTTATTCCTGCTTACATTAAGAGTGGGGATAATGTCTTTGCTTACAACTTCTCAGGTTATTGGAAAGATGTTGGGACAATTGATTCGCTTTGGGAAGCTAACATGGAATTCATTGATGATAAGGGTGGTTTAGATATCCGCGATCACAGTTGGAGAATTTATTCTAAAAATCCAATTGCGCCACCCCAATTCATTACGGATACCGCTAACGTTAATAACTCAATGATTGTTGACGGTTGCTTTGTAGCAGGTGATATTGAGCACTCAATTTTAGCTGCCAACGTTCAAGTAAAGGAAGGCAGTGTGGTTAAGGACAGTATCGTTATGCCAGGGGCTTCGATTGGTAAAAATGTCAAGATTAACCGCGCAATCATTGGTGAAAATGCGGTTATTGGTGATAACGCTGAAATTGACGGTAGTGATGAAATCGCTGTCGTCGGGAATTCTGAAGTGATTGGAGTGAAAGTTAATGAAGACTAATAGAATGTGTGCAATTATTGGTAACGAACACGAATATACGAGCCTTTTACCTTTAACTAAGCATCGGCCCCTCTCCACCCTCTACTTTGATTGCAAATACCGGATTATGGATTTTGCCCTTTCAAGCGTGGTAAATGCCAATATTAGAAATGTATTTATGATTATGAATGAAGAGCGGATTAAGTCAGTCTTTGACCACCTTGGTGGGGGACGTGAATGGGGCTTAGACAGTATTGGTAGTTATCAATATATTAGCTTCTATCAAGATATTCTCCGGCGTAAAGCAGAAGGTAAGACCTACTTTGATGACGTAATCGATTACTTACAAAAATCAAAGGCTTCATACACAGTGTTCATCTCTAACAAGATTTTAGCTAACGTTGATTTGCGGGCCGTATTAAAGATTCATCAAGCTCAAAATAATGAAATTACGGCGGTTTTTAAACGGGTTGCTAGAAATAATATTGCTAGTGATGACCAAATCCTAACTTTAGGAGAAAACGGAACAGTTTTAGGTACTAAAAAATTCAATGACTTAAGCGAAAAAGACGATACCTATAACTTAGCCATGGGAATTTTTATCGCTAATACCGACTGGTTAATCAAGGCCTTAGACGCCGGGCAAAATGCAGGTGCACCAACCAGCATTGAAGAATTTTTAGTTAGTGAATTGACTAAGGTTAAGAGCTCTGCTTATGAATACACGGGTTACATAAGCAACATTTACAGTGTTAAGAGCTACTACCAAGCTAACATGGATATGTTAAATCCTGAAAAATTCAACTCACTCTTATTCTCCAGCCAAAAAGTAATTACGCGGACTAAAAATGAAGTGGCAACTTACTTTACTGAAGATTCAGAAGTTCGGCGGAGTCAGTTTGCAACTGGTTGTGTCATTAAGGGGAAGGTTGAAGACAGCCTAATTTCACGGCGAACTGTTGTTGAAAATGGGGCAGAGGTTATCGGCTCTGTCTTAATGGGAAGCGCTAATGTGGGTGAAAATACCAGCGTTAAATATGCAATTCTTGATAAGAATGTAACGATTGACGCTAACCTAAAGATTGAAGGTACGCCTGAAAAACCGGTAGTAATCGAAAAAGATACTCATATTACCGCAGACGTTATTGGAGGCTAAGTGAATGAAGATTTTATTTGCAGCAGCGGAGTGTGCCCCTTTTTTTAAAACTGGTGGTCTTGGAGATGTGGTCGGAGCACTGCCTAAGTACCTGGCTAAAAAGGGTCACGAGGTAAAGGTAGTCTTACCATACTTTGCTGGGATGAAAGAAGAGTATAAGCAAAAGTTAGCTTACTTATTTAATTTCCGCGTTAACGTTGGTTGGCGGAGTCAGTATTGTGGTTTGATGCACTTAGAACAAGACGGGGTCGAATACTTTTTTATTGATAATGAATACTATTTTAAGCGCCCGGGTCTTTATGGCTACTATGATGATGGTGAACGCTTTGCCTTTTTCCAACAAGCAGTCATCGAAATGATGGAAAAAGTTAATTTTATTCCCGATCTCCTTCATGTAAATGATTACCATACTGCCTTCATCCCCTTCCTATTACGGGAAAAGTATGGCTGGATTAATGCTTACCAACAAATTGCGACTGTCCTAACAATTCATAACCTTGAATTTCAAGGGCAATACGGCCGCGACGTCTTACCAGAATTATTTGGGATGGATACAGGTCGTTATGATGACGGCACGGTCCGCTTTGGAGATGCGGTTAACTTTATGAAAGCCGGGATTTTATACGCTGATAAAATTAATACCGTTAGCCCAAGCTATGCCGGTGAAATCCAAACACCAGCATTTGGTTGCGGGTTAGATGGCGTATTGCGAATGGTAAATTGGAAGTTATCAGGGATTTTAAATGGGATTGATTATGAAACTAATAATCCTAAGACTGATCCTAACATTAAACACACCTTTACCGAGAATAATTTGAAGGGCAAGGCGGTGGATAAGGCTGAACTCCAGCAAAAGTTTGGCTTGCCGGTTAGAAAAGACGTTCCCCTAATTGGAATTGTCAGTCGGCTAACTTACCAAAAAGGCTTCCAGTTAGTAGTAAGCGAAATGGAAAACTTGCTTCAATTTGATGTTCAAGTAGTAGTGCTTGGTACAGGCTACCCTGATTTAGAACATGACTTTTGGTACTTTGGTGATAAGTATCCAGATAAGTGTGGGGTCAAGATTGATTTTGATGTTAACCTGGCTCAAGAAATCTACGCAGGTTGTGATATGTTCTTGATGCCATCTGCCTTTGAACCATGTGGTTTATCCCAGATGATTTCGATGCGTTATGGGACCCTACCAATCGTTCACCAAATTGGGGGCTTAAAGGATAGTGTTGAAGCGTATAATCCAATCGAACATACCGGGACCGGCTTTGGGTTTGAAGAATACAATTCATTTTATATGATGGAAACAATTAAACAGGCATTAGGGGTTTATACTAATGAACCAAAAGTTTGGAAGAAATTGGTAACTAATGCGATGAAGAGAGACTCTAGTTGGCAGACAGCTAGTCAAAGCTATGAAGCGCTTTATGAAGAAATTATCCGTAATTAATGTTGCTAAAGATTAAGTCTTTTGTCCAGCTAACGTGTTAATAAAAATAAGGAGCTGGGGATTGGTATTATTCCCGGCTCCTTTTTTAAAAAAGGGAGAGGAATTATGGAACTTACTAAAGAGAACTTTGTGAAAAAATTTGAAGAACGGTTAGAAACAAAATATGCTCTAGATGTAAAAGATGCGACCGCTTATGAACTATATGATACCTTATGTTCGTTAGTAAAGTCTGCTTACACTAGAAAGTGGCGTCAAACTTGGAAAGAGTACGTCAACAAAGATGAAAAACAAATTTATTATTTTTCAATTGAATTTTTGCCAGGTAAGATGCTAAAGAGCAACCTTTTAAACATGGGGTGGTTAGAAACAGTTCAAGCAGGGTTAGCAGAATTAGGAATCGACCTAGAAGATTTAGTGAAGGTTGAACCTGATATGGCCTTAGGAAACGGTGGGCTAGGTCGCTTAGCGGCTGCCTTCATGGATTCCTTAGCTTCGGATGGTTTTCCTGGAAATGGTAATGGGATTCGCTATAAGTATGGTCTATTTAAACAAAAGTTTGTTAATGGTTACCAGGTTGAATTACCTAGTGTTTGGTTGAAATCCGGGGTAGGTAATGCTTGGGAAGTAAGGCGTGATAGTAAGGCCGTTATGGTCAGAATGGGTGGTCACGTTCACCTAGAACAAAAGGGGGACTACCTTGAACCAGTTTATGAAGATGGGATGATCATCCGGGCGGTTCCTTATGATACGGGGATGGTTGGTTATCATAATCAACACGTTAATACTTTGAGACTATGGGAAGCGGAAATTCCTGAAAGTGAAGAAACTAAATACCCAACGATTGAAGCTAGACGGCGGGTGGAAGATTTAACCGCGGTTCTTTACCCTGACGATTCAACCGAAGACGGCCGGCGTTTACGGTTACAACAAGAATACTTCTTTGTGTCTGCTGGGGTCCAAAGTATTGTGCGGCACTACGAAAAATATGGTAAACCATTGACCGAACTAGGAAAGCACATTGGAATTCACATCAATGATACTCACCCAGCAATGTGTGTGGCGGAATTAATGCGGATTTTATTAGATGAAAAACACATGTCCTGGGAAGATGCTTGGCAACAAACGGTGCAAGTAATGTCTTACACCAACCACACCATTATGGCGGAAGCATTGGAGAAGTGGAGCATTCAAATGATGAACGAAATCCAACCACGGTTACTGCAAATTATTGCTGAAATTGATAACCGCTATGTTAAAGAATGGGCCGGTAAAGTTGATGGTAGTATCATTGAACGGACTCGAATCATCTCGGGTGGTCAAGTTCATATGGCTCACCTAGCTATTATCGGTTCGCATAGCACTAATGGGGTTGCTAAGTTGCACACAGAATTATTGAAAGAAGATGTGCTCCACGACTTCTACACCCTTTATCCTGAACGCTTTAATAATAAGACTAACGGGATTACAGAACGTCGTTGGTTACAATTAGCCAACCCATCTTTGGCACGGGTATTAGACGAAACGTTGGGGACTAACTGGCGGAGTGATATCAAACAGGTTAATAAGCTATTAGATTATGCCGATGATCAAGCTGTCCTAGATAAGATTAGACAAGCTAAGCGTGAAAACAAGGTTCGTTTGGCCGCCGTTATCAAGGAAAAGACGGGGATTGAAGTATCTCCCGATGCAATTTTTGATGTTCAGGTAAAGAGACTACATGCTTATAAGCGGCAATTATTGAATCTGTTAAGAATTGTTAAGGTTTACCTTGATTTGAAGGATAATCCAAATTTGGATATGGTCCCACGCGTCTTTATTTTTGGCGCGAAGGCTGCACCTAGTTATCGGTACGCCAAGTCAATCATTAAGTGTATCAATGAAGTAGCCAACTTAGTAAACAATGATCCAAGCATTCAAGGTAAGTTGAAGGTTGTCTTCTTGGAAGATTATGGGGTAACTTTGGCTGAAAAGATTATTCCTGCGGCCGATGTCAGTGAACAAATTTCTACTGCTTCTAAGGAAGCTTCAGGAACATCTAACATGAAGTTCATGTTAAATGGCGCCTTGACGGTCGCGACTCTTGATGGGGCTAATATTGAAATTAAGGATAAAGTGGGCGACGACAATATCTTTATCTTCGGTTTAACTAAAGATCAAGTATATGAATACTATGCTAACCATAGCTATCATGGTTCAGACTATTACTATAATGATCCAGTTATCCATCGGGTATTAGATGCATTTGTTGATGGAACGATTCCTAATATTAGTAATGAAGGGCACGAAATCTTTGATTCCTTAACTTACTTAAACGATGACTACTTTGTTTTAGGTGATTTTGAAGACTACTTACGTGCTCAAGCTGAGGTTGATGAAGCATATCGTGATAGAAATCGTTGGAATAAGATGAGTTTGATTAATACTGCCAATGGCTGCTTCTTCTCGTCTGATGACACGATTAAGAAGTATGCTGCCGAAATCTGGAATATTAAATCAGTCACAGAAGGAAAGGAAGTAGGAACTAATGCCAAATATCCACTATAATTCGTGGATAGCAAGATATAAACGACCATTTGGTGCTATTGCTAAAGACCAAGCGGTTACATTTGGAATTGCCGTAGCTAGTCAGACTAATCCCCAGGTAGAACTGCTGCTTAGAAAAGATGGTGAAATGTCTGCTACCAGCTACCAAATGACTTATAAGGAAGCTGATTTTTATCAGGTAACTTTAAGTTTAGAGCAGGCCGGGCTTTATTATTACTATTTTAAGATTGAGCTGGATGAAAATGGCCAGCGCGCTTGTTATTTTTATGGCGCGGATTATGATGGCTATGGTGGTCCAGGTAGAGTTAGTGCTGGTGATAACATTACCGCTTACCAGTTAACCTGTTACCAAACTGAGGTTACGGCTCCTAAGTGGTATCAAGGCGGAGTTTGTTACCAGATTTTTCCAGACCGGTTTTACAATGGAAATCCCAATCAAGAAATTACTGGTAAAAAGAAGAATAGTTTTATCTATGCAACCTTAGAAGATACCCCTTACTATATCAAGGATGCTAAGGGAGAAGTTGTGCGCTGGGACTTTTTTGGGGGCAATTTGAAGGGAATTAAAGCTAAGATTCCCTACCTAAAAGAGTTAGGAATTCGCGGACTTTATTTGAATCCGATTTTTTTAGCGACGACTAATCACCGCTATGATACTAATGATTTTATGGAAATAGATCCGATGTTGGGAACAAGTGCAGATTTTAAGGACTTGTTAGACGAGTTACACCGCAATGGGATGTATCTAATCTTAGATGGGGTCTTTAATCACGTTGGAAAGGATAGTAAGTATTTTAATGCGCGTAAGCTTTATTATGGTGCTGACCAAGGGGCTGCTCAAAACGAAAATAGTCCCTACTATTCATGGTTTAAGTTTACCCATTATCCTGATGAATATGCTTCTTGGTGGGGAGTTAAAGATCTACCGGAAGTTGATAAAGCCAACCCTGACTACCAAGCCTATATCTACGGCGCCAAAGATAGCGTCATTAGCAAGTGGACTAATTTAGGGGTAGATGGTTGGCGGTTAGACGTGGCGGATGAATTGCCGGAATACTTTATTGAGGGAATTCGGAAAAACTTAGATGGCTTTGCAAACGAAAAGTTATTGTTAGGTGAAGTTTGGGAAGACGCGTCTAACAAAATAGCACACGAGGCTAGACGTCACTATGTAGAGGGGTCAGAACTTGATGGGGTTATGAATTATCCTTTACGCAAATGTATTTTAGATTTATTGATAAATAGCCACCAACGTCCGATTTGGTCGGTGGCGCGAGAATTAATGAGTTTGCGGGAAAACTACCCCCGGACCTTTTTCTTTAATGCGCTGAACAATTTAGGAACGCATGACACGGAGCGAATTCTAACCGCATTAGGTAATGACGAGCGTAAATTGATTGCTGCTTATGGCTTGTTATTTATGTTTCCTGGGGTGCCGTGCATCTATTACGGTGATGAAGCCGGATTGACTGGAGGCAAGGATCCTTTAAACCGGGCGTTCTTCCCATGGGGACGAGAAAACCTAACAATCCAAAAGCTGGTCAAGAAGTGGGTGCACCGGCATAACGATAGTGAGGCCTTGCAAAAAGGTGAGTTAATCATTGGTGGTAATGACAATTGCTTCATAATTTTGCGTTATACCGAAACTAAATTAGCTTTCTATGTGCTCAATCTAAGTCAACAAACTATAGATTTAGGTCAAGAAAGTTTTGCTTTTGATCACGACAATCATAATTTGGGCGAAACGGTTGTTAAACAAGTTGCAACTACTCAGTTGCAACCATTTGAAGGATATTTTTGGCAAGGAAATCGAAGCTGAAACTAAAAAGGGAGCTAGTCGTTAACGACTAGTTCCCTTTTTTGGCCGAAATTTTAAGATATTGACTAGTAATCCAAGAGGTATGATTAAGTTGATACCAGGTAATGTTATAAGATTGAAGGGTAGCGGTTATTAAAACTTGTTGGTTGTGAGTGAATTGCTGACTTGGACGGCCAAATGGTCGCTCATAACTAGTTACTTGTTTATGAGGAACAAAGTTAATGGTTGCCAACTGATTTATTGGTTGGCTATAAGGGAGTTTAATCGCTGCTTGGTAATTGAGGGCAGATTTTTTGGTTGGCCCTGTCATTTTTTTGAAGGCAGTTGCAGTTTCTTTGATCCAAAGACTCCCACCCATGCAGTGCCAGATTTGGCCATCAGTCAGAAGAATAGTCTGAAAAGTCTTCCAAACCGTTCCCTTAGCAAGAGTAACCGAGGTTAAGTGCCCCAACGGGTTATCATAACAAGTAATAAAGTCAAGCATCTCAAGAAAGTAAGGTTGGTAGGTAATATCTTGAATGTTATTGTTACGATAATAGTAAGTAACAACGGCTTGTTTATCTGAAAAAGTTCCCCGAATTGGACCTTTTGCAAGCAAGAGCCGATAATTTTTGATAGTGGGTGAAGCTAAAGCGTAAGACTGACCAAGGAGCCCGTTAACAAAGTGAGGTTTTGTCAAAAAGCGTCGGCTGTCTAAGTCGATACAAAAAACCCAGATGTTAGCAGCGGTAATTCGCTGGTAAGTTAGGGTGATAATGCCATATGAATCCACGAAAGTGGAGGTGAAACCTTGGATTTTAACCAGCCGATAGTGTTTGAAATTTTTAAACCTTAAGTTAAACTTGGCCCCTAACTGACCTACAACTAATTCAGGGTCAGCTAAAGCTTGGTGGGCTTCATCTTTATAAATAATCAATAAGGTTGCGTCGCTAGTAGACGGCGTAACAGTTTTAGGACTAGGGATAGCTTTTGGAGTAGGGACATAATGCTTTTTGGTGGCAAAATGGCGGCCCCGCTGCCGGCGGCGAATATTAAAGTTAGTGGTTAGGTTAGAAAATATTCGTGACCATAACATAAGCGCTGACCCCTCCTAGTAAAAAGTTAACTAAGTTCATTATAACGTATTCAGCTAGATTTTTTACAAGAAAAAAGAAATAGACCGCGAAAAATAAAATGCTAGCTATTGGTAAATAAAAAGCTTGGAACCACTTTAGTGACTCCAAGCCAAGTCGGTAATTTGTTTAAAGCTAGTAGTTAACTAGCTAAATCCCAAGTAATCTGAACTAAGTTATGGTTAGCATTATCTATAGTCGGTGTGACTTCTAGGGAGGATGCTAATTCTTTGAGGACAAAATCAATTTCTTTTTGGGTGACAGGGCGAATTTTGTTAGAAATAACGACTTCTGCGTGCCCAAATTTTTTCTTGTAAACAACTTTGGAATTACCCAAAGAATAAACCTTAATAAAGTGGGCGTTAGATGAACGTAATTCTTCGTTGATAAAACGGTGGTAGCTGTTAGTAACGTCTGTCATAATCATAATTAGTCCCTCCTATACAATTAATATATTCCTTTCTTTGTACCTTAATTATACCGCAAATATTAAAAAGTTTAAATTGATAACAATTTAAAAATGAAGATTATTTTTGCCAAATAAAAAAGAAGCTTACTACTTTAGTAGCAGGCTTCTTTTCATTAACGATTAATTACTTGTTTCCGTGGTCTGGTTAGTAATTTTAATTTCGCCGTTTTCAACTTTAGCAACAAGTTGTTTTTCTGTCGGATGATCTAAGAAATAATCTGCGATTCTGTCTTCCAACTGTTCTTGAATAACACGTCTCAGTGGCCGGGCCCCCATCTTTGGATCATAACCTAAGTCGACTAATTTAGCCTCTACCGGAGCGGTAACATGCAAGGATAAACCTTGTGGTGCTAACATATCGTTAACATCAGCCAACATTAGGCGGACAATCTTGGTTAGGTCTTCCTTTGAAAGGGCGTTAAATTCAATGATACCGTCAAACCGATTCAAGAATTCGGGTTTGAAGTACTTAGTAAGTTTATCAATCACTGAGTTAGACTTACCACTAGCTTCTGCGCCAAAGCCAACGTTGACAACTGAATCGCCAGAACCAGCGTTACTTGTCATGATAATAATGGTATCTTTAAACGATACGGTCCGCCCTTGAGAATCGGTCAAGCGACCATCATCTAAGATTTGTAAGAACATATGCATAACGTCTGGATGGGCTTTTTCTACTTCGTCAAGAAGAATTAAGCTATACGGGTGTCTTCTTACTTGTTCAGTTAATTGACCGGCTTCTTCGTAACCGACGTAGCCAGGAGGTGAACCAATTAATTTGGAAACTGAGAATTTTTCCATGTATTCACTCATGTCAAAGCGAATCATAGAGTCTTCGGTACCAAAGAGTTCCTTGGCTAGTTGCTTAGCAGTTTCGGTTTTACCAACCCCGGTTGGACCGACAAAGAGGAAGGAACCAATTGGCCGACCTGACTTGTTAAAGCCGACCCGGTTACGTCTAATTGCCCGGGCAACTTTATCAACCGCTTGGTCTTGACCGATAACATGGCTTTCCAGGGAAGCAGCCAAATTCTTGAGTTGTGACTGTTCCTTGGCCTTTAATTCACCAACAGGGATTTTAGTCTTTTCTTCAACAATCTTTTCCATGTCTTGGTCAGTGACTAAAGGTGCATCTTCATCAGAAACGCTGTTTTCCTTCATCTTTTCAAAGCGGTTGACTTGATCACGGTAGTAGGCTGCCTTTTCATAGTCTTCCTCTTTTAAAGCAGCTTGCTTTTGTGATTCGGCATTCTTAATTTTTTCGCTAAGGAGGTTAGGGTCCACTGCTTGAATAGTTAAATTCTTTTTAGAGCCAGCCTCGTCAAGCAAATCAATTGCCTTATCTGGAAGATACCTATCTTGAATATAGCGAGCAGAAAGGGTAACTGCGGCCTTTAAGGCATCTTCGCTATATTTTACGTGGTGATAAGCCTCGTATTTACTTTGAATTCCTTCAAGAATTTTGATAGTTTCAGGGATGCTTGGTTCATCTACTTGTACTGGTTGTAAGCGTCGTGCCAAGGCAGCGTCTTTTTCGATGGAGCGGAACTCGTTTAAGGTAGTAGCACCTACTAATTGGAGTTCACCACGTGCTAAGGCAGGCTTTAAGACGTTACCTGCATCCATTCCACCTTCAGCGTTACCAGCGCCTACAATTTCATGAATTTCATCGATGAAGAGAATGGTGTCTTGTTGTTGTTTAAGTTCGGTCATTAATTGTTGCATCCGTTGCTCGAATTGACCACGGATACCAGTCCCTTGAACTAAGGAAACAACATCAAGTCTAATAACCTTTTTATTCAATAATTTTTGGGGGACGTCACCGTCGACGATTTTTTGGGCCAGGCCTTCAACGACTGCAGTCTTACCGACCCCAGCTTCCCCAATTAAGACAGGATTATTCTTGGTTCGCCGGTTAAGAATTTCGATAACACGGGCGATTTCTTTATCGCGTCCAATAACGGGGTCAATGTGCCCATTTTTTGCTTCATTAGTTAAATCTAGACCGAATTGGTCAAGAATGGAGTTACCACCGTTACCGTTTCGGCCAGCTTGTGGATTTGGCCGTGGTCCACCTGGCATTGAAGGGTTTGCCCCGTTAGCTTGCCCGCTAAGCGAGCGCATAATATCATCTAAGTTACCAAAGCCGAATGGATCTTGCATTAAGGCACTTAGGCCGCCATTTTGACTACTTCGTTCTTTTAAAAGTTGATAATCTTTTTGACAAAGATCGAGGGTAGTTTGTTGACCATTGACATTAGTTGTTAAATGAATGGTTGCCGGATTTTGATGACAAATTTGACAAAGCATTAATAAGTTCACTACCTTTCTTCAAACATTAGTCAGAAATAGTTTGACCATTTTTGACCTTTGTAATTCTTATTATAAAAACTTTCTTTCTAAGTGCAAGTAAAAAGACTCGGTTTTAGAAAAAAGATGCAAAGCTTGGTATAATAGGAAGCGTGTTTAAAATCTACTTGAGTTTTAGATGCCGAATGGAGGGATTAGATGGATAAAGACTACCAAAAATTATTGGAGCAGTTGGTTAGCGGAGAGTTAGCCGAGCTAGATGTTGAACAAAAGGAATTTCAAGCTTTCCAACCAGTGTTAATGGAATTTCACCAACGAAATAGTATTGTAGGTAGGGCAAAACGTGGTGGAGGTGTTAGCTACCACTATAGTAGAGACGGAATTTAATCTAAATTCAAAAGTAATTAAATAATCTTTCTTGTAATAAAAAACTTGTTTTAAGTAATCAAACATGTTAATATTTCATTGATAGGGGCGGTTTCAATAAAATGAAAACGTGTACTAAGTTAAAATAGTACTATTTTCATGAAAGTTCGCTTCATAAAAATTAATTTATCAACTTACTCAAAGGAGCATGATTTATTATGGCAAAAGAACAACAATTCCACGTAACAGCAGAAACAGGTATCCACGCACGTCCAGCTACATTATTAGTTCAAGCTGCAAGTAAATTTAACTCAGATATCACTTTAACTTACAACGACAAGTCAGTTAACTTAAAGTCAATCATGGGTGTAATGTCACTTGGTGTAGGTCAAAATGCTGATGTTACTATCAAGGCTGAAGGTGCCGATGAAGAAGAAGCAATTGCAGCTATTGCAGAAACAATGTCAAAGGAAGGACTTGCTGAATAATGACAAAGGTGTTAAAGGGGATTGCGGCTAGTGACGGTATCGCTGCCGCTAAGGCATATATGCTCGTTCAACCCGATTTGTCATTTACAGAAACAAGCATTGATGACCCAGAAGCTGAAGTTAAGCGTTTAGATGATGCGTTAGCTGCTTCTAAGAAAGAATTAGAATTAATTAAAGCTAAGGCAACTGAAAATCTAGGGCCAGAAGAAGCCGAAGTCTTTGAAGCTCACTTGACTATTTTAGCTGACCCAGAATTGATTGGCCAAATCAAGGATAAGATTAATTCTGATAAGGTTAATGCTGAAGCTGCTTTGAAGTCTGTGACAGATATGTTTATTTCAATGTTTGAATCAATGACAGACAACGCTTACATGCAAGAACGGGCTGGCGATATTCGCGATGTTACCAAGCGGGTTATGAGTCATTTATTAGGTGTGACTCTACCTAACCCAGCATTAATTAATGAAGAGGTTGTTATCGTTGCCCATGATTTGACACCATCCGATACTGCCCAATTAGATAGAAACTTTGTCAAAGGTTTCATTACTGATATTGGTGGGCGGACTTCACACTCAGCGATTATGTCACGGACATTAGAAATTGCTGCGGTAGTTGGTTCTGGTAACGCTACTAGCGAAGTTAAAGATGGCGACATGGTGATTATTGATGGTATCGAAGGTGATGCCATTGTTAATCCAAGCGAAGATCAATTAGCTGAATACAAGCAAAAGGCAGCTGACTTTGCTGCTCAAAAGGCTGAATGGAAGCTGCTTAAGGATGCCAAGTCAGTTACTGCCGACGGTAAGGAAGTTACTTTGGCTGCTAACATTGGTACGCCTGATGATGTTGTTGGTGCCAACGACAATGGGGCTGAAGCTGTTGGTTTGTTCCGGTCAGAATTCCTGTACATGAATTCTGCCGAATTACCAACTGAAGATGAACAATTCGAAGCTTATAAGAAGGCTATCGAAGGTATGAACGGCAAGCAAGTGGTTGTTCGGACGATGGATATTGGTGGGGATAAGGAATTGCCTTACTTACCATTACCAAAGGAAGAAAATCCATTCTTGGGTTACCGGGCTATCCGGATTTCCTTAGACCGTCAAGACATCTTTAGAACACAGTTACGTGCCTTATTACGTGCTTCCGCTTTTGGTCGCTTAGCGATTATGTTCCCAATGATTGCAACGGTTAACGAATTTAAGCAAGCCAAAGCAATCTTTGAAGAAGAAAAAGCTAACTTAGTTGCAGCAGGGGTTAAGGTTTCTGACGATATTGAAGTCGGGATGATGATGGAAATTCCAGCAGCCGCTATGATTGCTGATAAATTAGCTAAGTATGCTGACTTCTTCAGTATCGGAACTAACGACTTGATTGGATACACAATGGCTGCGGACCGTGGTAATGAACGTGTATCTTACCTCTACCAACCATACAACCCATCTATCTTACGTTTAGTTAAGCGGATTATTGACGCTTCACATGCTGAAGGTAAGTGGACTGGAATGTGTGGCGAAATGGCCGGCGATCAAGTGGCTGTGCCATTGTTAGCTGGTTTAGGTTTAGATGAATTCTCCATGAGTGCTACTTCAATCTTGAAGACTAGAAGCTTGATGAAGACACTCGACACAACTAAGATGCAAGAACTTGCTGATAAAGCATTGGATTGTGAAACAGCCGAAGAAGTTACTGCTTTAGTTGAAGAATACACTAAGTAATTTTAAAGTTTTATAGAAAAGAGAGTTAAGATGAATTTTCGTCTTAACTCTTTTTTTGTGAAGATAAATTTTTAAAAAAAAGCTTTAAGAATATGGATGATGATGGGACATCTAGGGATACTAATTGCAATCGTTAATTGAAAACCATATAATTAACAGTGATTAAACTGTTTAAGGAGGATGGTCGTGAATATTGGAATCTTTACTGATACATACTATCCACAAGTCAGTGGTGTTGCGACATCTATCAAGGTTTTACGCGAACAATTAGAACGCCAAGGCCACAACGTATATCTATTTACCACGACGGATCCTAAGGTAAAAAAGGGAGTTTATGAACGGAATATTTTCCGCTTTACAAGTGTTCCTTTTATATCATTTACTGATCGGCGCGTAGCCATTCGGGGGTTATTACAAGCTTATAGAATCAGTAGCAAATTACAACTAGATATTATCCACACCCAAACCGAGTTTTCAATCGGCTTAATGGGGAAATTGGTAGCTAAAATGTTAAAAATTCCCTGCGTCCATACATACCACACGATGTATGAGGACTATCTTCATTATGTTGCTAAGGGAAAGGTTTTGCGGCCTAAGCATGTTCGGTTGATGACACGTTCATTTTGTCAACATTTAAGTGGGGTAATTGCTCCAAGTGACAGGGTGCTAGCCAAATTACAAGAATATCAAGTGACAACACCAGTTGAAGTCATTCCAACTGGAATTGATGTAAGTAAGTTTCAACAGCCAGAATACTTAAACTATCGTGCTAAGTATGGTTTAACTGCTACTACACCGGTGATTTTGACCTTAAGTAGGGTAGCTTATGAAAAGGATATTGACCGCTTAATTACTGCTATGGTGGAAGTTAAGAAGCGAGTTACCGGTGCTAAGTTAATGATTTGTGGTGATGGTCCTGCCCGGGCTGATTTAGAAGCGCAGGCCAAACTTTTAGGGTTAAAACAAGATGTTATCTTCACAGGTGAAATTGATAATGACAGTGTGGCTCATTACTATCACCTTGCCAATGTGTTTGTCTCCGCATCTGTCAGTGAATCGCAAGGCTTAACTTATCTAGAGGCTTTAGCGGCAGGTATACCAGTAGTGGCAGCCAACAATCCGTACACTAACGGTCTGTTGAATCACCCTAGCTTAGGGGCTACATTTGAAACCCCAGCGCAATTAGTTAGTGAAATAGTTACGTATTTAAACAACCCACCAAGGGTAGCAAATCAAGCAGCTAGAAGTGAGAAATTAGCGGAAATTTCTGCGCAAAATTTTGGGCAAAAGGTCAGTGAGTTTTACAAGGAAAGTCAAGCCTATTATTTAAATGAACGACAAATGGCTAAGCGCTCTAGTGAAATAGGCTAGTAAGGGAGTGAAAAACCACTAAGACTATGTTGAAAGTTAGTATGTTTTCATCTGCAACTAAAATAAAGGGGCAGGGAGTAGCAAGTGCCTACTTAGAATTGATAGCCTTGCTAAAAAAATACTGTGCTACTGAGATTGAAGTAAGCATCAATAACCTAAAACGAGCGGATATAAGCCACTACCATACAGTGGACTTCCGCTTCTTTTGTTCAACCTTTTTGCCATTTCGGGGAAAAAAGATAGGCTATGTCCATTTTTTACCTGAGACTCTAGAAGGAAGTTTAAAGTTACCAAGGTTAGCCAAAGTTGTTTTTTATCGCTATCTAATCACTTTTTATAAGCGAATGGATGCTTTGGTAGTCGTTAATCCTAGTTTTATCCCGAAACTAGAGGCATATGGGATTCCTGCAGCTAAAATTACTTATATTCCTAATTTTGTTAGCCAGACGGAATTTTATCCACAAGCGGCAACAAAAACAGAGTTGCGCCAAAAATTAGGCCTAAAAGATAGGTTTACCGTCTTAGGAGTGGGACAGGTCCAAGCCCGCAAGGGGGTCTTTGACTTTATCGAGTTAGCCAAAAACAACCCCCAACTACAGTTTGTGTGGGTGGGTGGCTTTTCGTTTGGTAAAATTACGGACGGTTATACTGAGCTAAAGAAGGTAGTGGCTAATCCGCCAAGTAACTTGATTTTTCCGGGGATTGTTGAACGGCAGCAAATGAATTATTATTATAATGCAGCTGACTTATTTTTATTGCCATCTTATAATGAACTCTTTCCGATGAGTATCCTGGAGGCCTTTAATTGTCGGACCCCAGTTTTATTACGGGATTTGGAGTTGTACCATGCTATTATTGCGGGCTATTATGAACCTGCAAAGGATAGAGCGGAAATGGATATAAAAATTAAGCGGCTAGCTGCTAATCCTGATTGGTTAACTACCTTGAAGGATAAAGCTAATCGCGCTGCGACTTATTATTCCGAAAAACGCTTAGCGCAAATTTGGAAAGAGTACTATCTGGCACAAGCAAAGCATGATTGATGCAGTGAGTTTAGTATTAAGTGTGAATAGAATTACTAGGAAAGGAAAAACTATATTTACTTAAAACATAGTAAGTGGTTAGAACCACTTAGTCTATGCCTAATATAGTGGAGAAACTGTGACTAAGAAGAATAAAATAGTCTTGGTAATAATGTTGATGGTGGGCTTGGTTATCTTTTACTTTTCGGTAAAGCAAATTTCCTACCACAGTTTAATGGATGCGATTGCCCACTTACACTGGTCTTGGTTGATGGTGGCTTTTCTTTTGATGGCAAGCTCACTACTTTTAGAAGCAAGGGTGGTGCAAGTTTTAATTAGGCAGCAGTTGCCAACGTATAGTTTTTGGGCGGCCTTGCGTGTCCCTTTGGTCGAACAGTTATTTAATGGCATCACCCCTTTTGCAACTGGGGGACAACCTGCACAACTAGTAGCATTGCTGCAGTCTGGAGTAGATGCTGGCCGGGCAACCTCTAGTTTGCTGATGAAATTTATTGTTTACCAAGCGATGATTGTCGTTAATTTTATAATCTGTTTAGCACTAGGGTTCCAATATGTTGCCGATAGGATTCACGGGATGATTTGGCTGTTAGTATTTGGTTTTATCATTCACTTTGCAGTGATTGTTAACTTGCTGATGATTATGTTTTGGTACCGGTTGACTAAGAAGTTATTAAAGCTAATGATGCTAGTGTTAAAAAAAGTTATGACTAACCCCAACCGGTATAAACAGCTGGAGCAGACATTAAATGAAAAGGTAGATTCTTTTTATCAAGAAAGTTTGAAGTTGAAGGCAAACAAACAGGTGCTAGTTAGGATCAGTTGCTTAACTTTATTTCAATTACTGATTTATTATGTAATTCCTTACTTTATCTTGCTAGCGCTAGGGGTAACGAATGCTAATATTTTATTAGTCACGACCTTACATGTGTTAATTGTAATGGTAATTTCGCTTTTCCCAATTCCTGGTGGAGCTGGGGGCGCAGAGTATAGTTTTTCCGTTGTCTTTTCGACTTTTGTCCAGCAGGGGAATCGTCTAGTGGTGGCGATGTTTTTATGGCGAATTATCACCTATTACCTGGGAATGTTTAGTGGGATAATTGCATTAGCCTTTGAGCCTAAAAAAACTTCTAAATGAAATATTGAGTGTTTTAGTTAAGAATTCTAAGGAAATTTCTTTAGAATTCTTTTTTATTTACGGTTAAACAGTCGAGTTTTGGGGAGAAATTTGCTAGAATGGTAATGGTGTATCAGTACACACGAATTAAGGATGGAAGGTTCCATTCATTTTTTAGTAAAAATAGATAAGTGAGGCGTTTTGATATGGAAAATTCACAACTTGTGGCAATTATTTCACGACTAGATGCAATGATGAAAGCAGCTGGAGATGAAGTGCAATCACGGCGATTTGAAAAGGATGGCCAAGAACGAGGCTTTGTGACTTACGATCCAGCTAGTGGGACTTTTGAATTAGAAGAACTAGCTAGTCATCAAAAATTTGAGTTTGATAACATTGATTTAACTGCAATGGAAATTTATGATTTATTAGACTACTAAACTAAGCTTATTAAATAAGTTTGAAGATTGAGGAAAATTATTTCGGTAGAAATTTTTTTCCTCTATAATTATTTAACAGTAATATAATTTAGTAGACATTTGGAGGCAATTAAATGCGCTCAGCTTTAAAAAAGGTACGTAGTGGTCTTAACACACGTACAGGCTTTTTTTGCTTAGTATTGGTGTTGTTTTGGCTGAAAACTTACCTGGTTTATCAGACAGAATTTACATTAGGGATCTCAAATGGAATGCAGAAATTTTTGCTGGCATTGAATCCACTGCCTTTTGGCTTGTTACTATTTGGGATTGCCTTGTATTTTAGAGGTAAGAAATCCTATTGGATTATGATGATTGTTGATTTGATTGAAAGTTTGTGGTTATTTGCTAATATCTTGTATTACCGCGAATTTTCAGATTTCATTTCAATGGCAATTATCAAGTCATCGGGATCTGTCTCGAATAATCTTAGTTTGAGTATTTCGCAAATTATTCATACTAGTGATTTCTTGGTTTTTGTAGATGTTATCATTTTGACGCTCTTGTTGGCTTTTAAGGTTATTAAAGTTGACTACAGTCCAGCTAAGCGGAAAGGCGCACTCTTGATAACGGTCGTATCAATCCTGTTGTTTGCAGTTAATTTGTCTTTAGCTGAAAAGGACCGGTCCCAACTATTAACGAGGACATTTGACAATAACTACATTGTTAAGTACTTAGGCCTAAATTTTTATGCGGGTTATAGTGGCTATCAAGCTTATCATGAAAGTGTAACTAAGTCACAGGCAAGTAGTAAGGATATGGATAAAATTCTTACTTACTTAAAAAAACATAGGGCAGATGCTAATATGGCTTATTATGGCAAGGCTAAGGGTAAAAATGTTATCATTTTCCACCTGGAAAGTTTCCAACAATTTTTAATTAACTATAAGGTAAATGATGAAGAAGTAACCCCTAATATTAATAAGTTCTATGCCGATAGCAATACGCTTGCCTTTGATAATTTCTTCAATCAAGTTGGGCAGGGTAAGACTTCTGACGCTGAAACGATGTTAGAAAATTCCTTGTTTGGTTTACCGTCAGGATCTGCGATGACCACTTATGGGACGACAAATACTTTTGAGGCCTTACCTGCAATCTTGAATCAACAAGGTTATGCAACGGCTGCTTTTCACGGAGACGTTGGTAGCTTTTGGAATCGGGATAACACCTATAAGTCTTGGGGCTATCAATATTTCTTTAGCGAAAATTACTATCAAGTTAAGAGCGGGTATAAAATTGGTTATGGTTTGAAGGATAAGATCTTTTTGAAACAATCAACAAAGTACCTAGAACAATTACCACAGCCATTTTATGCTAAGTTGATTACCGTAACTAATCACTACCCGTATGAAATTGATAAGAAGAACCAAGCGATAGAAAAAACGACCACGGGTGATAATACCGTCGATGGCTATGTGCAAACTGCACGTTACTTAGACCAGGCGTTTGGTGAATTTATTTCCTATTTGAAGAAAACTGGTTTATACGATAAGACGATGATTGTGGTTTACGGAGATCACTATGGAATTTCAAATAACCACAAAAAGGCGATTGCACAACTATTGGGTAAGAAAAGTGTCACTAGCTATGATTTAGCGATGTTCCAAAAGGTTCCGTTCATGATTCATATGCCAGGGCTTCAAGGCGGCGTTAACCATACCTACGGTGGGGAAATTGATGTAATGCCAACTTTGATGGACTTATTGGGATTAAAGAATACGGATACTGTTCAGCTTGGAAATGATTTATTAGCTACTAAGCGTAACCAAACAGTGGTATTTAGAAATGGTGACTATGTTTCACCAACCTACTCAAAGATTGGAAGTACGGTCTACAATAATAAAGGTCAAGTAGTTACTAAAAAGCTAACGAAGGCACAAAGAAAGTCGGTGGCGCAAAAAGAAGCGTATGCTGACAAGCTGCTTTCGATGTCAGATCAAATAATTACGGGTGACTTATTACGCTTCTATCAGCCAAAGTGGTTTACTAAGGTAAATAAGAGTGACTACAACTATAAGAAGGCGGAAGCATTAAAGCAATTAGACCAGGCCCAAGTTAAAGAACAGACTAGTTTATTCTTTAATAATAACAAGAAGTCGACTGAGAGCTTATTTGTAACAGATGCCCCTGAATTGAAATAAAATGAAAAGTAGAGGTGAGTTGCCTCTACTTTTTTTATTTTAGAGAGGTGAGTGAATAATAGAATTTGGTTAGTAGTTAGTAGAACTAATGTAAGTTTGAATATAAGTTAGGAATTCTAAAGAAAATCAAAAAAAGATGTTGACGTCATGTGGATATATTGGTAAGATATTATTTGTTGTCAGGGAGAGCACTTGAAGTTGAAAAATAAATTCAAAAAAAGTGTTTGACAAGTAAAAAACAATTTGTTATTATTTAATAGTTGTCATTGCGATAACGAATTGTTAATGAGTAGATCTTTGAAAACTGAACAAAGTTTTAGACAAACCAAATG
>HBJMI04202__coassemble_572_pt1 | contig 36677 bp, 33 predicted proteins | sample HBJMI04202__metabat2_low_PE_011 | metagenome-assembled genome bin HBJMI04202
AAGATGTGTTCACGAGTTTGTGGCATAGGACCATCAGTAGCAGCAACAACTAAGATAGCACCATCCATTTGAGCAGCACCAGTAATCATGTTCTTAACGTAGTCAGCGTGTCCTGGAGCGTCAATGTGAGCGTAGTGACGAGTTTCTGTTTCGTATTCAACGTGGGCAGTGTTGATAGTGATACCACGTTCACGTTCTTCTGGAGCAGCATCGATAGAAGCGTAGTCAGAAGCTTCTGCCAATCCTTTTTCAGCTAAAACCTTTGTGATAGCTGCTGTTAAAGTAGTTTTACCGTGGTCAACGTGGCCGATTGTACCAATGTTAACGTGGGGTTTTGTTCTTTCGTAATGTTCTTTTGCCATTTAAAACGAACCTCCTGATATTTTGCAAGAAATACCTTCAATATCAAAATTGACGATAATCCTTTAATTTTTATTATACTACTTTCCTAAGAGAAAACCAAGCCTTTCTTAGCTAGCTTAGCTCGTTAAGAAAGAATTCCTTGAACTATTATATAGAGGCTAATTAACTTTGTAAATACTTAAATGAAAAATTTGTTGAAAAAAATTACTGCCAGGCTTTTTCCCAAGTGGCTAAACTTTTCTCGACCTTTTTTCTTAGTATCATTACTTGTTTTTCAAGCGTAGCCTTACTATTTTCGTCCACTAACAGATAATACCATTGTTGGTAGTCTCCTAGCAAGTTTTTAGCCTTGGTAAAGTCAGGATATAGCAGCATTAATACTAATTTTAATTCCGCTTGCTGCCAAAGCGCATCTAACTTACCTTCATTGACTTTTTTTGTAAACAACTGCTCTTGTGCTTGAACCACGGGGTCATCTTCAAATGCTACTAACTGGCTTGGAACTAATTCTAGTTCCTCTTCAAAGAAGGTTCTAATTTTAACCGGCTTGGAGTAAGCTAGTTTTTGTAAATCACTCAAGGCCGTATTTCTAATTAGAGGGTGCACATCTTGGTCGACTAAAATCGGAATCGCCCCTTGTAGCCAGACCTCCTTGGCTAAACTATAGGCATCTTGATATATTCTTCTTTGTTGCTTTAACTCAAAGGCCCCTAGGTGACTAAAACTTTTACTTAACTGAGTATCTTCTCCAGTTTCAAGGAGCGTTTTTACCACTAGCGTTTGTTCAGCCTCATTAAGGTAGGGGCTTATTTGGCTAACTAGCTGCCATAACTTAATATTTTGCCCGGCCTTGACCCCGACTTGGAGGTACTGTTTAAACCACCCATTTCTAGCTAAATAATCGTTTAAATAATCACTTGCTAATTGATAGGCCGCGCTGTAATCGGCGGTAGCCACTAAGGTTTGAAATAACATATAATTAGTCCGCAAGGTTTGCTTTTGCAAATATAGCTTACTCAAAATTTGTTTGGCCTTAAGGTAATCCTTCTTTTCATAACAGGTTTGCGCCTGTTCAAATTCACTAATACTAATCGCACTCACCCCTTTGACAATAAAGCTGCGATAAAAACGAAGGTACCTTACCCGCTTTTACCACAGCTTTGCAGTTAATTAATTCTTACTTTTCTTATTCTTAGCTTTTTTATGACCGTGATATTGGTTAATTTCCATAATTACCGGTAAAATCACAGGATGCCGCTTGGTTTGCTCATATAAGAAGTGATTTAATTGTTCCCGCACATCTTGCTTTAAATGACTCCAATCAAACTCCTTATTATCTAAATTACTTTGCACAACCTTGGTCACAATTTCAGCACTTTCTGCCATTAAGTCGCGGCTAGTCTTAACATAAACAAAGCCGCGTGAGGTAATTTTAGGACTGTCGACAATCTTTTTCTTGCGCCGGTCAATCGTTACTACCGCAATAAAAATACCATCTTCTGATAAAATCTTGCGATCACGTAAGACAATATTACCGATATCCCCTACACCTAAACCATCAATCATGGTATTACCGGCCTCAACAGAGCCAACTACTAGCATCTTGCCATTACTATACTCAGCAACGTCACCCTTAGCTAGGATGAAGATGTTTTCAGCAGCCATCCCCAGTTCTCTTGCCCATTGCGCATTAGCTGCTAGCAAGCGGTACTCACCTTGGACTGGGATAAGATATTGTGGGTGCAATAAGTTTAACAACAGTTGCAAATCATTTCGGCTTGCGTGACCAGAGGAGTTAAATTCATCAGAAATTGCCTTGACGTCCCCGCCAGCCCGGTAAATCATATCCCGGGTCTTAGCCACCATTGTTTCTACTGCGTGAGAAGGAGTAGTGGTGATAAACACCAGGTCGCCTTCATGGATGTTGATATGGCGATGCCGGCCTAAAGCCATTTTTTGCAATGATTTTAACGGCTCACCCGAACGCCCCGTTTCTAAAATAACCACCTGTTCATCAGGTAATTTCTTAATTTCGTCTAGACTAACTAAAATGTCATCAGTCGGTAAGGTTAACTTGCCCCGTTTCATAGCAGTTCTAACCACTTTTTCAACATCATGCCCTGTTAAAGCGACCTTGCGTTCATTAGCTGCAGCCGCGTCAAAAATTTGTTGCACCCGCAAAATGTTAGATGCTACACAGGCCACAATAATTCTGCCCCGCCGGTATTCAAAGGTTTCACTGATGAAATCATAGATTTCGTGTTCATTAACGATTTCCTTAGGATTTTCAGCGTTGGCAGAATCACTTAAGAGGGCTAACACCCCTTCTTGTCCTAGCGAAGCCAGTCGACCTAAATCCGTTTGATAACCCCGCGTTGCGGTCTGATCAAACTTAAAGTCACCGGTATAAACGATATTTCCCTCAGTCGTTTTGAGGACAATCCCCAATGATTCAGGGATTGAGTGCGTCGTTTTGAAAAAGGATACCGTTGCACTGGTAAAATCAATCTCTGTTTCCGCATTAATAATGTGGAAATCTTTAAACTTACGTGCTTGCTCTTCGTTTTCGCAGGCAATCTTAGCCAATGCGATTGTCAACTCGGAACCAAATACAGGCACATTAAATTCAGACACAAAATATGGTAAAGCACCGATTGCATCAGCATGTCCGTGGGTTAAAAAGACCCCCACAATCTTATTAGCATTTTCACGCAGATAGGTAAAATCTGGAATCACAATGTCAATCCCTAATAATTCATTTTCGGGATATTTTAACCCGCAATCCAAGATAAAAATACTATCAGCTACCTCGACAGCGTACATGTTTTTAGCATTTTCACGTACCCCGCCTAAAGGGATTATCTTTATATTCGCCATCATAACCCTCCTTTTAGAGTTCTAATTTTGCTAACACTTCTTTTGTTTCAACGTCATTCAAAGCTAGTAATGGTAAGCGTGTCGCTCCCACCTCAATGCCAAGATGATTTAGCGCAGCCTTGACAGGGGTTGGTGATGGATAAGAGAAAAGAGTTTCCATCTTAGGTGTTAAAGCCCTCATCAAACTAGCTGCTTCCGCTAAATTACCCTTAGCTAGAGCTTGATACATTGCTTGCATTTCTAAGCCATAAATGTGGCTCGCCACAGAAATAATTCCCTGAGCCCCTACTGCTTTAGCAGCCAACGCATCAGCATCTTCTCCTGAGTAAACCAAAAAGTCAGCCGGAGTTTGTTCTACTAACTTAGCTAACCCCACATTGCCCGTGCAATCCTTAATTCCAATGATATTAGGATGCTGTGCCAATTTGGCTACGGTAGCAACTTCCATTGTCACTCCAGTCCTGCCAGGAATATTGTAGATAAAAATTGGTAAATCACTCGCGTCAGCCACGGCTTCAAAGTGGGCAATCATCCCCTTTTGGTTGGGCTTATTATAGTAAGGAACTACCACTAAGGCTGCATCTACACCCTCAATAGCTGCTACTTCCTTGGTAAAGGCGATTGTCTGCTTAGTATTATTTGAACCAGTTCCAACCATCAATGGTACCCGGCCAGCAATAATTTTAGCCGCCGCTTTGATTAAGGCTAGCTTTTCATCATGTTCTAGGGTTGGGCCTTCACCCGTCGTCCCATTTACTAATAACCCTTCAGTACCTGTAGCCAATAAATGATTAATTAATTTCTCCAATCTTGTTAAACTAAGTTCACCCTTTTCATCAAAGGGAGTAACCATTGCGGTTAAAATTTCTGTATTGTCAAACTTCATCTCGTTACCTTCCTTAACTTTACTTGCTATTTTCTCAAATCGTCAGTAATGACGTGCTTGTGAGAAAGTCGCTTATTCGTATATCACTGAAGATTAATTATACCATATTCTTAACTAATAAGCGATTTTCTCAATTAAAAAGGCAGCAAAGTCATTAGACCCTGCTGCCTTAAAAATTTTATTAACGACGTAAACCTAAGCTCTTGATTAATTCACGGTAACGTTGTACGTCAGTCTTACGTAAGTATGCTAATAAGTTACGACGGTGACCAATCTTCTTCATCAAACCACGTTGTGAAGCGAAGTCCTTCTTGTGTTGACGAATGTGTTCGTTTAACTTGTTGATGTCAGCTGTTAATAAAGCAATTTGTACTTCTGCTGAACCTGTGTCACCTTCGTGACGAGCATACTTTGCCATGATTTCACTTTTTGTCATAATTTTATCCACCTTTCAAAATGTTGCCCCAAACCGAGTAAGTCGTCGGTGTCGTCGCCAAACTAAGTTAGGGGTCTAGTACTTTTTTACCGTACCTAATAATTTTACTAGATTAGTAATTAAATTACAAGCTTTAAATTGACAATCTGATGTCAAGGAAATTTTCTTGACACTTATCGTATTTTTTTATTGCATTGTTTTCATGCCTCTTGTATAATGATTACTGTTGAAAATTTATATGATACCGTTTCGGAATCATTTACCGGAGGTGAAATTGATGCCAATTATTAAATCCGCTATCGAACGTGTAAGAACAAACGAAAAAGCTAACGCAAAAAACTCAGCACAATTAAGTCAAATGCGTACTGCTATCAAGAAATTCGAAAAAGCTAAGACTGCTGGTGCAGAAAACACGGAAGAATTATACCGTGCTGCTGTTTCTGCAGTTGACAAGGCCTTATCAAAGGGTCTTATCAAGGCTAACAAGGCTGCTCGTGACAAGTCACGTATGGCTGCTCGCTTAGCTAAGTAAGAAAGCATAAAAAAGCTAGGAACGAATGTTCCTAGCTTTTTTATTTTACATATTCCAACATAAACAGTTGAAACAATAGCTCTGCTTCCTGTTGGGTTGATTTAAGTTTCTTTTCCACTGCAACTAACCCTAAATAGGCGCTGGCCAAATCTTTTAGGGCAAACCGATACTGCCTAATGTTTCTTAAGGCAATCTTTACCCGGTATGGGTGCGCCTTTAATACTTGCGCGATGTTTCCTTGTGCGTAACCTTTGGCAGCGAGGACTTGAATTTGAATCAACAACCTAAATTGCCCTAGCAAAATCGCATTTAACTTTAACGGCTCTTCTTTTTGCTCTAGTAAGTCATGGTATAAACCTAAGGCTGCCTGAACTTTTTTAGCTAGCACTAAATCAACTAGTTTAAAAACATTTTGTTCTAGTGACCAAGTTACCATCCGCTCAACTTGAGCTACCGTAATTTCTCTTGTTTCCATTGCTAACAAGGTCAACTTGGGTAATTCAGCCATTATCCGGGTCAAATTAGCATCTGTACGCACAAGTAATTCTTCAAGTGCCTCAGCAGTAATTGTATATCCCTTTGCTTGTAATTCTTCTTTTAACCTTTGACGAATTTCGCCCTCGCTTGCAGGCGCTGCATCAACTAGTACCGCGGCCTTTTTTAATTTCTTCGTAACCTTTTTCCGTTCGTCTAACTTAACATAAGGGGCTAAAAATACTAAGACAGTAGTTGGCTCCGGATTATCTAAATAGTTCATTAGCCCATCTATATCATGCTCTACCTTACTTTTTTTACTCTCAGCCGTCAAAAATAAGGGGCGCTTAACAAAAACCAACCTCTTATCGCCAAAAAATGGAATCTCTAAAGCGTCGTTCAAAGCTTCAACTAAGGGCGTCGTCTCCATGTCGTAGGCCCCCACGTTAAACTCCCGCTCTTCTTTAGGAACTAATTTTAAAAAAGCTTCTTTGGCTTGGTTAATGCTATATTCCTCGGCACCTAAAACTAGGTAAACCGGCGCACACTCACCTTGAGCTAGCTTTTTTTCCAATTCACTTACTTTCATCAAAATATCAACTTTCTTTTAATTTAAAATCTAATCCAAAAAGCTACTAGTACCTGTCTGCTGGGCAAAATCGACTAACTTGGTCCCGAAAAAATCGGTCTCTATCTTTATCATCCCCCGCTGAGCTGTCAAACGATAGGGAATGTTAGCCGCAGCCAAAGTAGCAAGCGTCTCTGGGTGGGGGTGACCATAACGATTGTGTCTGCCCGCAGAAATAATCACTAACTGCGGCTTAATTTTGCCTATGAACCTAGGATCAGATGAAGTTTTGCTACCATGGTGGCCCACCTTCAAGACCGTTGCAGTTAAATTAGGGTACTTTGCTAGCAACACTAACTCATTAGCACGATCTAGATCTCCCATAAACAAGTAACTAGTCCGTTTTAAATTGTACCATAAAACCAGCGAACATTCATTGGTTCCCTTTCCTGCCATAAACGGGTGTAACAGTTTAACTTGCCTTAAGGTGGCGGAATTACCAACCGTTACCGGCCAAATCTTAGTTTGACTTAACCTTGCTTGTCGCACCCGCCCTTGAAACGAAGGTAACTTCTCCATCCCAGCCGGAATAAAAATCTGCTTGATTGTTATTACTTGACTTAGGCTCGGAAAATTACCCACGTGATCACTATCTTGGTGAGTCAAAACCAGCTGATCAATCCGCCCGACTCCTTTACTCAATAAGTAATTAGCAATCACGGTCTGCCCCGCCGTCTTACTTTGCCGGACTTGCCATTTTTCCTTGGTAAATGCCACCTTACCACCTGTGTCAATCAACGTCACCGTCCGGTTAAATTTATCTCTAACCAAGGTCGCGTCTCCTTGACCTACATCGAAATAAACCACTTCACTTGTAAGGGGCAAGTGAATCATCATAAAGGTTAACCCATAGGTCAGCAATAAACAGATAACTAACCTTTTCTTTGGTTTAACCAATAGCAATAACGTTAACCCTAGCCAAAAACAAACTATAATTAACGGCGGTTTTCCAAAAACGACTTCCATTGGCAGCCGTTTTAACAAGGCAAAACCCAGGCTACAAGCAGTTAAAACTTGGTTGCACAGCGGCCTTAACCAATGACACATAGTTCCCAAAACTACGCTTGGTAAAATCAACCATTCAAAAATGGGGATTATTAAAATAGTCAGCGCCATCGTCAGTAAATTCCACTTGTATGTTTGCCATAAGATTAAGGGTAAACTAAGTAGATTTAAATAAACACCTAACTTAATATCACTAAGCTTAGGGGCAATTAAAATCATCAAGGTTAATAAGTAACTTAACTGGGCACCTAAACTAAAGACGACTGCAGGATTAACTAGTAAATTGACGAGCACAACTAGTGACCATGAATTCAACGAATTCCAAGGCCGAACCCCTAACAATTTCATTAAGTTGGCTATAAAAACCATCCCACTTGCTCTTAATAGGCTTAACGATGCTCCTCCCAGGAGGGCGTAGATTGGAATGATACATAAAGTCAGTAAATTAGTAGCTTCTTGACTTAGTTTTACTAACCTACAAATTCGCTTAATAACTAACAGTAGGTAAAAAACATGCATGCCCGATAGACAAAATAGGTATAAGAGCCCTAAATTACGAATTTGGTCTAAGGTATCAGCGAAGACTTGGGGTTGATAACCTATCAATAAGACCGCGGCGTAATTTCCCAACGGCTGTGGTAAGCGGGCAAAATAAAGCATCAACCTCCTGCGCACCTCATGAAGTTTACCCACTAAGCCTGGTTTTTTCTCAAGCTGCGGACTAGCTGCTTGAATATAAATCGAATTGGCAATCTTCTTTGTTTCACAAAAACGGCGGTAATCAAATTCGTTTTCGTTCGTAGGAACATTAATTCCGTTAATTTTACCAGTAAAGTCAACTTGCAAGTTTGCCTGATTTTCAAGCCACCATTGCTGCTGGTCTTGATTCTTTAATTGGTAAAAGGCTTGGACCTTTTGTTTTATCTGCGGACAGTAGGCTTCCAACGTCACTAGATTGCCATTGACCTTAGTTTGATCAGCATACACCTGCAGTTGGCCCGTTATGGGTGTCTGCTTTGGATAAATTTTACCTTGAAAACTTCTTTGAAAGTTAATGACACTTAGTGAAAAACACAGCGCAAATACTAGGTTACCTATTAGAATTCGTGGTTGCTTCAAGCAAACCATTCTAACCAGTAGTAATAACCAAATACTAAGACCAAGCCATGTGAAATTAAGCCATAAAAAACTGAGTGAAATCGCACTTAGTGCCGCTAAAAATAAACTAAGTTCTAGCAGAAGAACTCCTAGTCATCTAAGGAAATCTTTAATTGACTAGCGGCGACCATGTGCAAGTATTCCTTATCAATTTTAACTTGAGAAACAGCCACATTTTTTAATTTTAACAATCTAACAGCATAATCATCATTGTGATAATTGCGCAGGTAATATATCTTTTTAATCCCTGCTTGTAATAGCATCTTTGTGCACTGTAAACATGGAAAATCCGTTACGTATACTTCGGCATCAGCGGTCGCTACCCCAAATTTAGCACACTGTAACACGGCGTTCATTTCAGCATGAATCGTCCGCAAACAGTGACCGTCAACGATATAGCAACCTGCATCTAAACAATGATCATCCCCCGAAACAGAGCCATTGTAACCACCGGCTATTATCCGCTTATCCCGTACTAAAATAGCCCCTACGGCCAACCGATTGCAAGTACTCCGTAAGGATAGCAATACTGCTTGCAACATAAAGTATTGGTCCCAAGGGATTCTTTTTTCAGTCATTAGATTCACCTCACTAAATTCTTAATTCATAGTATAACATTCACACCATTAGTCTACTAGAGATGGAAGCAAAGGTTTTATCTCCAATCCCCGAAACATTTTTGAGGTCATCAATGCTGTTAAACTTTCCATGTTCTTGTCTGTAAGCAATTATTTGCTCCGCTTTTTTATCACCTATTCCGGTTAATTCCATTAGCTGTTCTTTTGTAGCTGTATTCAAATTAATCTTACTTGCATCAGTTTCTCCTTGGCCTTCAGTTCCAGCAACTTCGCTAGTAGTCTCCGTTTCTGCTAAGGCTGCTTGGTTTTTAATTAAAATTGGACTGTTTATCTCCGGAGTCTCTCCTTGTTGAGGAATGTAGACAATCATCTGATCTACTAGCTGACTCGCCAGGTTCACCTGTTTTAAGTCAGCATCAGCAGTTAATCCCCCCGCTTTAGCTAAGACATAATTAACCCTAACGTTTGCCGGAACCTGGTAAACCCCTGGCTTTTTTACCGCCCCCTTTACATCAACGTATATTCTTGTAGCAGTTTTATTTTGGCTAAATTGACTAACCGTTGCGCTTAGTTGACTACTAACTCCACTTGAACTAGTTACTGCCATCAAACTATCCTCACCTGGCTTAGTAACCCTATTCCAAGCAAAATACCCCCCTCCAAGTAAAAGGACTATTCCTAGCAAACATAGCTTGAACTTATTTTCTTCCCAAAATTCCATTAGCTCCGTTAACATCTTTTTTCCTCCCTTCATATTTAAGATACGCAAAAAAGACGCGATTTGTTTTTTTTAATCAAAAAAAGCTGCAATAAATTTTTTCAAATTTATCACAGCTCGTTAGGTTAATTTTCTTCTAAATAAGTTACTGCCTCTGAAAAACTCGCTACCGGTACGATTTTCATTTTGGTTTTAATTTGCTTGGCTGTCTTTTTAGCCAGTTGATAGTTACTGATAGCCCCCGGCTCTGATTGAGCAGGCACAAAGAAAATATCAGCCTTAGCCTTGGCGCTAGCGATAACTTTTTTATCAACCCCACCAATGGGACCGACCTTACCATCCGCACTAATCGTTCCCGTGCCCGCAACGTTACGCCCCCTTAGTAGCTGCTTAGCGGTCAACTGATTATAGAGTTCCAGGCTAAACATCAACCCAGCGGATGGTCCGCCAATATCGTCTACATTAGTCTTGAAACTTACTGGCGTTTGAATCCGGCTTTTATCGGCTAAACTGATACCTAAGCCAGTTTTATTACTTCCAGCCAATTTAACAATTCTACCCCAACTTACTTTTGGCGTCTGATTACGTAAATAGGAAACTTGCACCCGACTGCCGTACTTCAACCCTTGGACCGCCTTTACAAATTCCCCGCTTGACTGGTAAGTCTTACCGTTAATTGCAGTAATCACATCCCCAACTTGTAATTTACCTTTAAAAGTGGAGTTTTTTAGAAGCGACATTACATAAATGCCTTGATACTTACGTTTAACTTGATAGTGGGCTGCTTTTAAGGCCACATACTCTGCTTCGTTAAGCGCATCTTGCATATAGTAGGCTTGAATTTTATTATAGTCACTATTATTATTTTCGCCGGTAATTTCCTTAGCCGGAATTCGGCTAGCAAACTGGTTAGTATAAGACCAAAGGTAAGTAGCCGGACTTGCCCGGTATAAAGAAACATAAACTAGGCGCAATTCACCCGCCTTCTTTTTAGGACTAGGTCTTGTTACCGTAAGGTAGTCGCTAACAGGAACTGCCTTCCCAGGAAGCTCAATGTAATAAGGAAGAGGCAAAAACAATATTAGTAATAACCCCACTAAAAGTAGGATTAGATACCTTACTTTTTTAGTCAAAAGCTTAGTCATCACTTTCCATCTTCTTTTTTAACGCTAGTCCCACTTCAGCCGGAACAAACTTGGCTAAGTCCCCGTGAAATCTTGCTACTTCCTTAATTAAACTTGAAGACAAGAGGGTGTATTCTGGTCGTGCAAACAACAGGATTGTTTCCAAATCAGGGGCTAACTGTTTGTTCATTGCGGCAATTCCTTGTTCGTATTCAAAGTCTTGTACATTCCTAACCCCGCGCACAATCGCCTTGGCCCCTAGTTTACGTGCCACATTAACCGTTAAGTCCGAAGGGATTGCAACCGCCGAAACATTTGGCAAATCCTTAATGGCACTATTTACTAAGGTCATTTTTTCTTGGGGACTAAATAAGGGTTGTTTGGCCGTATTCGTCGCAATTGCCACGATTACCTCTTCAAACAAGCCACTAGCACGCTTAATTAAATCAAGGTGGCCATTAGTTAAGGGGTCAAAACTTCCCGGAAAAACTGCTTTCATTAAACTTCCCCCTGATAAACATAAAAAGTTAGCTCCGTAATCCCATAATCGACTTGCTTGTAGCAACTAAATCCCGCTAAACTCGTCGGTAAGTTTGCATTTTGGTCGGTTTCACAAACAATTAAAGCATTAGGGGCTAGTAACTCTAATTGAACTAGCTCTGCTATCATCTTTAGAATTTCTTGTTGTTTATAAGGTGGATCTAAAAAGACGTAATTAAACTGTTCTTTCTTCTGCGCTAATTGGTAAATTACCTTCTTAGCATCCCCTTTAATAACGGTAAATGCGGCTTCATTTTTAGTAACCGCAATATTTTCCTTAATCGTTTTAATCGCCTGGTATTGTCTATCAATTAAAACAGCTTGGTCAACACCGCGAGAAACGGCCTCAATACTTAAGCCACCGCTACCAGCAAAGAGGTCAAGCGCCCTCCCACCATCAAAGTAAGGACCGATAATATTAAACATTGACTCCTTAATCTTATCCGTTGTTGGCCGGGTTTTCATACCAGGAACAGCTTTCAGACGCCGCCCCCCAAATTCACCTGCAATAATTCTCATCTTAATCTCACTCTTTATCTCTAAATTTTTCTTGATCTTCTTCGGTTAATTTAAATTTCCCCAACGAGTTATCAAAATTAGTTGGGAGCTCAGGCCGCTTAGATACTAGCACTTCCTTGACATACCTAAGTTGCTTAAGCTTAGCCACCGTTTCTTCAACTTGACTACGGTCTAAGTAAAGTAAGACGTACTTCATTTTGCGAGAAACATATTGAATACTACCATATTTTCTTAACTGCTTACTTTGCTTTAAATGATATAAATAAACAAAGACTCCCTGTCGTTTTCTTACCTCAAACGCCACTTTAGCCAGCTACCTTTCTTCCTAAATTATCTTAGTTAGCTTTAAGCCAACCATTACCTGCGCAAAGATTACGCTCGAACTTTCTTGTTAATTATAACAAAAAAAGCATTGAGCTAGCTAGCAAATAACTAGTTCAATACTTTTTAGCCACGGTCATTTTCTATTTTGATTTAACCGGGGTTAGTTCTAGCAATAAGTCTTGGCTTTCTAAGACATCGCCATCCTTGACATAGATATGGGTTACCTTCCCATCAAACGGCGCCTTAATAGTTGTTTCCATCTTCATTGCTTCGGTAACCACTAATGGCGTGCCCTTCTTAACAACCTGACCTTTTTCAACTAACATTTCCAAAACAGACCCACTTAAAGTTGCCCCAACGTGGTTTGGATTGGTTGGTTCCGCCTTAGGAATACTCTTGACCTTAGCCTCCTTACTCTTATCGTGAATCATAATTTGAATTGTTTGACCATTCAACGAGTAGAAGATACTCCGGTTACCGGCATCATCAGCGGTTGAAACAGAATCAAGTCGAACAATGATGGAACGTCCAGGAGCAAAGTCAATGTGAACCGTTTCTCCAGGACGCATCCCTTGGTAGAAGGTCGTCGTATCTAAGGCGTACATAGAACCAAAGCGTTCAACGTTGGCTTCATAACCTAAGAAGACTTCTGGATATAAAATGTAAGACAAGACTTCTTCTGGCGTAGGGTCATGCTTAATCTTCTCTGCTAACTCACTCTTTACGCGGTCAAAGTCAACTGGGGCTGCTAAGCTCCCTGGACGAACCGTAATTGGTTTACGGTCTTTAAGCACTAATTTTTGAAGCTTTTCAGGGAAACCACCAACAGGTTGGCCAATGTCACCGGCAAAGAAGTCAACTACAGACTCTGGGAAGTCTAGGGTTTTACCTAGCTTAAAGATATTTTCTGAGTTCAAGTTATTTTGAATCATAAAGATTGCAAAATCACCCACGACTTTAGAACTAGGTGTCACCTTGATAATGTCACCTAAAAGTTCATTAACTTCACGATAAGTTTTCTTGACTAATTCAAAGTCCTCAATTCCCAATGCCTTAGCTTGTTGTTGTAAGTTGGAGTATTGGCCCCCAGGCATTTCTGTTTGATAGATATCCGTTTGTGGGGAAGTCGTTCCATTCATAAAGTCTTGGTAGAATGGCTTAATCCCACCCCAGTAACGGTTTACCTTTTCAACGTTAGTCATATTCATGTCTGGTTGGCGCTTGTTTCCTTCGAGGGCATAGTAGAAACTAGACATACTTGGTTGACTAGTCGTTCCTGACAGCGAACTAGCAGCCACATCGACTACGTCCACTCCTGCACGGGTTGCTTCTACTAAAGTTGCTACCCCGTTACCAGTCGTATCGTGCGTATGCAAATGAATTGGTACATCTAAATCAGCTTTCAAGGCACTTACCAATTCATAAGCGGCTTTTGGCTTCAGCAGCCCAGCCATATCCTTAATACCGATGATTTGTGACCCGGCTCCCACTAAATCATGAGCTAAGGAGCGGTAGTAATCTAAGCTATACTTACGTTCAGCTGGATTTAAAATGTCACCAGTGTAACACATCGTTCCTTCGGCAATCTTACCAGCATCGCGAACAAACTCAATTGGTTTTTCCATTTGCACAACCCAGTTCAAGCTATCGAAGACCCTAAAGACATCTACCCCATTTTGGGCAGAGCGGCTAATAAATTCCTTCAACACATTATCTGGATAATTCTTATAACCAACCGCATTTGAACCACGAAGTAACATCTGCAAGAGCGTATGTGGCATCTGCTTTCTCATAATCTTCAAACGTTCCCATGGATCTTCATTTAAGAAGCGGTAAGCCACATCAAAGGTTGCCCCACCCCAAACTTCAGCGGAGAACACATTTGGAAAGGCCTTTTCGTAATTTTCAATTACAGGCAACATATCCTTAGTCCGCATCCGGGTAGCAAATAAACTTTGGTGAGCATCACGCATAGTTGTATCCGTAATTAAAACCTTTTCTTGTTGCTTGACCCAATTCATAGCTGCTTCAACCCCGTTACGGTCAAAGACTGACTTGGCATTTTCCTTAGCTGGTGTTTCTTCAAAGTCGGTTTCCAGCTTAATATCAGGAACAAAGACTTTCTTATGGTGAGTTGTCCCTGGGAAACCGTTAACCGTTACATCAGAAATATACTTCAATAAGTGGTTAGTGGTGCTTGGCTTTCTTTCAAAGTGGAACAATTCAGGAGTATGGTCAACAAAAGTGGTGTGGGCTTGTCCCTTTTGGAAGGTTGGGTGGTTTAAGACTTTTTGCATGAACTCAATGTTAGTCTTAACTCCCCGAATTTGAAATTCAGTTAAGACCCGGTCCATCTTAGCAACTGCTTCTGGGAAATTTCGAGCCTGAACACAAGCTTTTACCAACAAGGAGTCAAAGTATGGGGTGATAACCGCCCCTGTGTAGGCATTACCACCATCCAACCGTACCCCAAACCCACCTGGTGACCGATAAGTTTCAATCTTACCAGTATCAGGCATGAAATTATTCTCAGGGTCTTCGGTTGTAATCCGACATTGGATTGCAACCCCACGATAAGACATATCCTCTTGTTTTGGTAAATGTAAATCTTTAAACAAGTCCTTGCCATCCGCAATCTGAATTTGCGCTTGGACAATATCAATTTCCGTAATCATTTCGGTGGTTGTGTGTTCAACTTGGATACGGGGGTTAACTTCGATGAAATAAAAATCATCGTCCGTCACTAAGAATTCAACCGTCCCTGCGTTTTGATAGTTAACACTCTTAGCTAGGCGAACCGCTGCTTGGCAAATTTCTTGCCGCCGTTCTTCGGATAAGGAAATACTTGGTGCAAATTCAATCACTTTTTGATTCCGTCTTTGCACTGAGCAATCACGTTCAAATAGGTGCAAAACATTACCATGTTTATCTCCTAAGATTTGAACTTCAATATGCTTAGGATTCAATAAGTACTTCTCGACATACAGTTCATCGTCACCAAATGACTGCATTGCTTCACTTCTAGCACGGTTATATGCTTCTTCTAACTCTTCGTCGTCGCGGACAATCCGCATCCCGCGACCACCACCACCTAGGGCAGCTTTAACCATAATTGGGTAACCATACTTGTTAGCAAATTCCCTAACCTCAACAATCGACTTAACCGGCGCATTGCTTCCTGGAATTGTCTTTAAGCCCGCTTTATGAGCCACTTCCTTAGCCTCAATTTTATCCCCAAAAATGGCTAATTGGCGTACTGATGGCCCGATAAATGTTATCCCGGCAGCAGCACATTTTTCTGCAAACTCTTCATTTTCAGACAAGAAACCATAACCCGGATGAATGGCATCTGCGCCCGTCATCTTGGCTACCCTAATAATGTCATCCATATCCAAATATGCCTCAATTGGCTTTTTACCTTGACCAATCAAGTATGCTTCATCAGCCTTAAAGCGATGAATTCCATACTCATCTTCCTTAGCATAAACAGCTACGGTCTTTAAATTCAATTCATGACAAGCCCGGATAATTCTAACAGCAATTTCGCCACGGTTAGCGACTAAGATTTTTTTCATTATTTAACACCACTTTCCGTCAAACCACTTAGCACACAACTACTTTCGTTTACCCCTTCTTGGCTTTAATAAGGGGTCAAACTCCATATTTCTCCTTTGACTAACTGAAATATTCACCACCATTCCTAATGCAACTGACAATACTAGCATTGAAGAACCACCATAAGAAACAAAGGGTAAGGTTACCCCTGTAATCGGTAGCAAACCACATACAGCCCCTACATTTAGGGAAGTTTCAACAAACATAAAGGTTCCAATCCCATAACAAAAAAGCGAGTCATAGGTGTTAGTTGAACGAATCCCGACTAAAAATATCCTCAGTGTAAGCCATAATAAGAGGCCCAATACAACCAAGACTCCGATAAAACCTAACTCTTCAGCAATTATCGATAAAATAAAGTCGGTATACGGTTCAGGGAGGTAACCCCGTTTTTGAATACTATTTCCCAAACCACGTCCAAGCAAGCCCCCATTACTTAAAGCGTAATAAGAATTGACGAGTTGTTTCCCACTGGAAGTCGCTACCTTAAAAGGATCAAAGTAAGCAACAAATCGTTGGTAAACATAGGCTAACCTACTTCCGCTAAATGGATTCCAAAACCTTAAGACATTAATTATTCCATAAAAGAGTACTAAACTCCCCACTAAGGCCATTATCTTTTGGGATGACGACCAATCGTTAGCGGCTAAGATTATCACGAAGATAATCGCACTATTGATTACTAAACTCCCCAAATCAGGGGTTATCAAAATCAATCCGAGTAAGGGGAAAATACCCGCTATTAACCAACCATTCGATTTGATAGGATGGTAATGCATTCCCCTAAGTTTTCCTTGTTCCTGCTTAGCAAAATAGCGGGCTAGCCAAATTGCTAAAAGTAATTTACAGACTTCGGCTGGTTGAATACTAAACGAACCTAAAACAATCCAGCCCTTTGCCCCGTTAATAGCCTCGTTCATGAACACAGCTACTATCAAGCCTAAGAGTACTAGTATGTAAAAAAGGGTAATACTGATTTTTTTAATCCATATGCGCTGATTCATATGACTCGCAAAGAAAAATAAAATCAAACCTACTCCCAAAAAAGCCCCTTGCCTGACCAAATAATAATTACTTTTGAGGCCACTGTAGGCCTGGTTGATAGAACTCGCCGAGTAAACCATAATGATTCCAATAATGCTTAAGACTATGTAAGGAATAAATAAATATAAATCAAAGTATTTTAGTTTATCCTTTAAATTATTCATACTAACTATTACTAACCGGCTAATCCAAAAAATTAACCGAATAATTCCTCCCTCCATTAGCAAAATTATACCATAAAGACGAAGAGTACCGTTGTGCTAGTAGAAACTAATTTAAAAATAATTATCCTTATGTTCCTATTATAATTTGCTATGAGAGCAACTTGCAAGCGAATTACTGCGGAAAAAGAAAAAGATATGCCTAGTAGTCAATATAACCATCTAAGCATATCTTTTCTTAATTATTATTTAGTTGCCTTCTTAGCTGCCTTAGCCGCCTTTTCACGGGCATTTGTTTCCAAAATCCGTTTCCGTAAGCGAATTGATTCTGGAGTGATTTCCAACAATTCATCTTCATTCAAGAATTCAAGTGATTCTTCCAAAGTCAAGTGAGTTGGTTTCTTGATAGTTGCAGTTTGGTCCTTGTTAGAAGAACGAACGTTAGTCATGTTCTTACCCTTGGTAATGTTAACGGAGATATCACGTTCACGTGAAGATTGACCAACAATCATCCCTTCATAAACTTCCATCCCTGGGTCAACAAAGATAGTTCCGCGGCCTTCAACCCCCATAATAGCGTAGGTTGTAGCCTTACCTTGGTTAATAGAAACTAACGCACCATTTCTTCTACCTGGTTCCCAGTTTCTGATAACTGGCTTATATTCAGCAAAAGTATGGTTCAAAATCCCATAACCACGGGTCATTGATAAGAATTGTGAATCATAACCGATTAATCCCCGCGTTGGTGTTGAGAAAGTCAAGCGAGTTTGGCCGTTATTACCTGTTTCCATATTCAACATTTCACCTTTACGTTGAGCCATTGAATCGATTACGGAACCAGAGTATTCATCAGGTGTATCGATAATAACACTTTCAAATGGTTCACATAAGGTTCCATCAATCTCACGGTAGATAACCTTAGGACGTGATACGGCCAATTCAAAACCTTCACGACGCAATGTTTCAATTAAGATTGACAAGTGTAATTCCCCACGACCTGAAACAATCCATGCATCCGGAGAATCAGTATCTTCAACCCGTAAAGAAACATCTGTGTGTAATTGCACCTTCAAGCGATCTTCTAACTTCCGCGCAGTAACGTGGTCACCTTCGCGTCCGACAAATGGGGAATCATTAGTCATGAAAGTCATTTGCAAGGTTGGTGCATCAATCCGTAAAACTGGTAAAGCTTCTGGATGATCAACTGGGCAGACTGTTTCACCAACAAAGATATCGTCCATCCCTGAAACAGCGATTAAGTCCCCAGCCTTAGCTTCTTGAATTTCTAAGCGTTTCAAGCCAAAGAACCCGAACAACTTAGTAACCCGGAAGTTTTGTTGGCTACCGTCCAACTTCATAACCGTAACTTGGTCACCGACTTTAATCTTACCGCGGAAAACACGACCAATCCCAACCCGACCAACGAATTCGTTATAATCTAACATTGCCACTTGGAATTGAAGTGGTTCGTCTGAGTTGTCAACTGGGGCTGGAATAGTATCTAAAATGGTATTGAAGATTGGGTCCATTGTGTGTTCTTGCTTAGCAGGATCGGAATCAAATGAGGAAGTCCCATTCATAGCTGAAGCATAAACAACAGGGAATTCTAATTGTTCTTCGTCCGCACCTAATTCGATAAATAAGTCTAAGACTTCATCCACAACTTCTTCTGGGCGAGCGCCAGGACGGTCAACCTTGTTGATAATAACGATTGGTGTTAAGTGTTGATCCAAGGCTTTCTTTAACACAAACCGAGTTTGAGGCATTGTCCCTTCAAAGGCATCGACAATCAACAACACCCCGTCAACCATTTTCATGATTCGTTCAACTTCACCACCGAAGTCAGCGTGTCCTGGGGTATCTAAAATGTTAATTTGCTTATCTTTGTATCTAACAGCGGTATTCTTAGAAAGAATTGTGATTCCACGTTCCTTTTCAATATCGTTTGAATCTAAGGCACGGTCACCAATTTCAGTATGTTCATCTAATGTATCCGATTGCTTGAGCAATTCGTTAACCAAAGTTGTTTTTCCGTGGTCAACGTGAGCAATAATAGCAACGTTACGAATATCATCACGTGTTTTCAATGTTTTTTCTTCCCTTCAAAATCGATCTGCTACAAACACAGACACGCACTTTCATTTTTCAAAAGTTATGAAAATCAAAAAATTATTTTCAATAGTTAGGATAAAAATAGCTGGAAATCTAATACTTCCAACTAACCATTACCTACCGATTGACAAGCTCAATTATCTCAGTATGTGCTGACTTTGTAGCTACTAATACAACACTAGATGATACCACATCTACTTTCTCATCGTCAATCGTTTTCACAGATAATCCTAAAGTTTCTCCTAAAATCTTACCGGGCAAAAAATCCCAAGGCCGGAGGTAAGATAGATATGCACAGTGCTTACCCAAGATAAGGTTAATAAACTCGATGCCTGCACTACCCACCATCCGACAACCGGAGCTTGCCTTAATCACTTCCACAACGTTACGGTAATTAGCCAGCACCATCGGACAACTGATAGCTACTAAACCATCTTTTAAGGCGTGTTGTTTAGGTGCCGGTAGCTGCGTTTGATTACAATAGACCGCTCCCAGTGCTGGTCCTCCCCACACCAGTCGATCTTTCATAACGTCGTAAATGTATGCCATATATGGCTTGCCCTGCTTATAAATTGCAATCATGCTGGCAAAATTTTCTTTTTCCTTAACAAAATTCATGGTTCCATCAATTGGATCAATCACCCAAAATAAGCCATCAAAACTTAGCAACCCTTCTTCTTTGCAAGACTCTTCCCCTAAAATCCTAGAGTGCTTAAACTTTTGCTTAATCTGGCTAATATAAAATTGTTCAACTTGCTTATCTAAATTGGTCACCAAGTCATTAGGGCCGGACTTAGTACTTACCTGCAAATCTGAATCCATCTTTGTCAAAATTAATTCGCGTGCCTGCTTGAGCCAACTTTTTACCTCGTTATCAATTGCTTGCCACGACACATAGATTCCTTCTTTCTCAATTAATTTTCACCATTTTCTTTGTACCCTGCTTAGCGGCTTGAATGGTTCGGTAAATACTATAACCACTCGCCGCTTCAAATTGCTTATCGATTTGTTTTTGCACCATCTTGGCCGGTACAATCTTTAAATAATCTTGGTATGTTTTAAGGAGCTTTGCTCGCTCGACTCCGACTGTATTTGCCTGTTCAATTTGCAAATAAAACTCACTAACCTTAATAATTTCAGTCGTTGTCCACTCCGCTAATAATGGATACTCAACGTTATTTCTCATTGCTGTCAATCCTCATGCTTAATTTTTACCTAAATTATACCATATCCACTAAAGCGGTGATTATCAAGCTAGATTTAACCTATTCTCGATAAAATATGCTATGATTATCTTGAAACTATTATTGGAGGTTGATTTACTTTGATTACCATGGATGATATTATCCGTGAAGGTAATCCCACTTTACGGGCACGGGCTCAAAAGGTTACCTTCCCTTTAACAGCTGAAATTAAAACTTTGGCTCAGGAAATGATGGAATTCTTGGAAAATAGTCAAAATCCTGAACTGGCGGAAAAATATAAATTACGGGCTGGGGTCGGCTTAGCTGCTCCCCAGGTTGATAAATCCCTGCGGATGACCGCCGTCCTAGTTCCGGGCGAAGAAGGCCAACCGGCTATCTTCAAACACGTGTTAATAAACCCTACCATCCTAAGTGAATCCGTTCAAATGATTGCTTTGAGTGAAGGGGAAGGCTGTCTTTCCGTTGACCGGGAAGTTCCTGGTTACGTTCCAAGACATGACAAGATTAAACTGCGTTGGTATGACTTAGACGGGCAAGAACATATTGAACGTTTGAAGGATTATCCGGCAATTGTCGTTCAACACGAAATTGATCACCTTAACGGAATCTTATTTTATGACCATATTAATAAGGATAATCCGTTTGCAACTACCGACGACATGCTTTTATTAGAGTAACTATATTAAATTAATAGGCTAGTGCTTAGTAATTTGCTTACTACGGCACTAGCCTATTTTATTGCTCTACTTTGTTAATATCATGCACGTATTGAGCGGTAGCCTTGTTTGCAATGTTAGCCACATCGATATGCAAGCTTTGGCGTTCATCCACCCAAAAATCAGTCACCATTAGTGGGGGATAACCGGGCAAGCCTTGGAGTTTTTGCGCAGAACAAACAGTCTGTAAATCTTTTACAAATTGGCGTCTAGTTGCACTTAAATCACCATCAGTGGTTTGCACAACCAATTCATAACTAAAGACCAATACTCCCTGCCCCCAGATATCAGAAAGGACGGCTGAACTAACCTCTTGGTCTTCGGCAATAAGCCCTTCCTTTATCAAGACTAACCTAATAATTTTATCGGTTTGTTCTTGACTTAATGTTTCCACTAACTTAAAAGCACGCTTCCTTTTCCACAGTTGCCTAACTTTCAAAAAGATAGCTATAACAAGTAAACAAAGTATTATTAGGATTATCTTACCCATCTTCTATCTTTCACGTCCTTTACCTAGTTACTTTTATTATATGCCATTTACTTTGGCTACGAAATAGTTACTTTTAGTAGTTTGTAAAATTAACTCCCTATACTTAAAAGTTAATCTATGCTAAAATGTATGTAATTATTGTGTAAGCAATCTTTGTTCGGAAAATTTATTTTTAATGGGAATTTCCCCCAATCTAATTAGAATTATGAAGGAGAATTAATTAATGATTTTTAAAGTATATTACCAACCATCAAAAAAGGTTAACCCAAGACGAGAAAACACTGAGGTCTTGTACCTAGACACTGACAGTGAAGTTAATGCTCGCTTACTCGTTGAATCAAATACAGAATACAACGTTGAATTTATTGAAGGCTTGGACGAAGCAACGTTAGCATACGAAAAAGAAAGTCCTAACTTCAAACTTACGGAGTTTTAGCATGAAAAAGCTAAATGTTAAAAATAACGAAACGGCTGTTTTTGCTATTGGTGGTTTAGGTGAAATCGGTAAAAACACCTATGGTATCCAATTCCAAGATGAAATTATCGTCGTCGATGCCGGAATTAAGTTTCCCGAAGATGACTTGCTTGGGATTGATTACGTCATTCCTGACTACCAGTATTTAGTAGCAAACCAGCAAAAAATTAAAGCATTAGTGATTACCCACGGGCACGAAGACCATATTGGGGGAATTCCTTATTTATTAAAAAAGGTTAATATTCCTATCTACGCCGGGCCACTAGCTTTAGCTTTAATCAAAAGTAAACTAGAAGAACATGGCTTGCTTAGAACAACTGAGTTACATGAAATTAACGAAGACACTATCTTAAAGTTTAGGAAAACCAGCATTAGTTTTTTCAGAACGACTCACTCTATCCCTGATACCTTAGGAGTGGCTGTCAAAACTCCTTCTGGTACGATTGTTTGCACCGGGGATTATAAGTTTGACCTAACTCCTGTTACTAATCAGCCACCTAATCTCCAAAAGATGGCTAAATTAGGATCTGAGGGCGTTTTGTGTCTCCTTTCTGATAGTACTAACGCTGAAGTTCCTAACTTCACTAAGTCTGAACGTTGGGTTGGGCGTTCTATTCGCCGTATTTTTGAAAAAGTCGAAGGCCGGATTATATTTGCGACCTTTGCCTCAAATATTTCTAGAATCCAACAGGCAGCCTCTGCAGCGGTTAATAAGGGCCGAAAAATTGTCGTCTTTGGCCGTAGTATGGAAGCCGCTATTGTTAATGGCCGTGAACTCGGCTACCTCGACATCCCAGATGATGCCTTAGTCGACGCCCGGGAAATCAATAGCCTTCCAGCTAACAAGGTCATGATTTTATGTACCGGTTCACAAGGGGAACCTATGGCTGCCCTTAGTCGCATCGCTAATGGAACCCATCGCCAAGTGGCCATTCAACCTGGTGATACCGTCGTTTTCTCTAGTTCCCCTATTCCTGGTAACACTTTGAGTGTCAATAAGGTGATTAATGAACTAGAAGAAGCAGGTGCAACCGTTATTCATGGTAAAGTGAACAACATCCATGCTTCCGGTCACGGTGGACAAGAAGAACAGAAATTAATGTTGCGGTTAATGCAACCTAAATTCTTCATGCCTGTCCACGGCGAATACCGGATGCTTAAAATTCATACTGAGCTAGCAGAAAAATGCGGAGTGCCAACCGAAAATTCCTTTATCCTGGAAAATGGTGATGTCCTGGCACTTACTAAAGATTCCGCCCGCATTGCAGGTCACTTTAATGCCGCCGACGTTTACGTTGATGGCTCTGGTGTTGGTGATATCGGGAACGTTGTCTTACGTGATCGGCGCATCCTTTCAGAAGAAGGTTTGGTTGTGGTAGTGGCTACAATCGATATGAAGAAGCGCGAGATTCTTGCAGGACCAGATTTACTCTCCCGCGGTTTCATTTATATGCGGGAATCAGGTGAATTAATCAACCAAGGACGCAGACGCCTATTTAGAACGATTAGACGGACTCTGAAAAACGATAAAGTCACTGAAGCTATGTTGCGCGATGCTATTATCGGCGACTTACAGAACTTCTTATTTGAACAAACGGAAAGACACCCTATGATATTACCTATGTTAGTCACATTGTAATCAAAGTTTTCCCAATAATTGCTAATCATAATAACTAGGGACAACTGCTAAAAACTAAGTTATTTTAGCAGTTGTCCCTCCTTGGTTAAGATTACTAACATTTTACGGGCAAAACTTGCTGTTAGTTAATTTTAGAGACCTACTTAATTTAATTGGAGGCATCCAGGCGTGAAAAACTTTTTCGTTATCGTTAATGAAGATGCAAACGATGGCCAAGGTAAGAAAAACTGGCAACTAGTCAAGCAAAAACTGACTGAGCGGCAAGTTTCCTACACTTACCAACTCACTAACAATAATGCTAAAGACTTAGCTTATTCCTTTGTCAAAAAAACAACCACTTCAGAACTGACTAAAACTGTAATCTTAGTGGTTGGCGGTGACGGCACCCTAAACGAAACTTTAAACGGGATTAAGGCGGCCAAGTTAGACTACGACGTTCCCTTAGCCTTTATCCCCTCTGGCAATAATAATGGCTTTGCCCAGGGAATTGGCATCAGCTTTGATCCTCTTACCGCACTAGAACAGGTTTTAACCACAGATAAGGCTAGCTATTTTGACATTGGCTTCTTTGAGGAAACAACCCATAATCAGACCGGTTACTTCCTCAATGACTTTGGGATTGGGATTGATGCCTACATTGTCAGTCTTAACGCACACGCTCCACACCATAAGTACCTCCAAAAGTTTCATTTGGGCATTTTCTCTTACATTTGGAATGTTTTTGAGGCTTATGTTAACCAAGAGGCTTTTAATGTCACAGTGCGAATTGGGAGTAAGTATGAATTTTACAAGCATGCTTTTCTTGTCAACGTCGCCAACCACCCTTATTTCAAGAAAAATATCGCCCTTTCACCCGTGGCCAACGCAGGTGACCATAAATTAGATTTGATTATCGCCGATAACATGAATTTCTTTAAGTTCCTGTTGTTAAGCATCTTAATTTATTTCCGCAAGCAACTTAAACTTCCGTCAGTACACCACTATAAAGAAAAGGATATTCATTTGATTATTAATTCTTTAGAGTTTGGCCAAATTGATGGTCAAGAGCAAGGAAATAAATACTATGATATTTTCTTTAAAGCTAGCAAGTATCCATTTTGGTTTACCGCGCTAACACCGACTGATTCCCAAGAAAAATCAGCCTAACAAAATCCCCCCTAACGCTAAGTTAAGGGGGATTTTGTTTAGTTAACCTTTTCCATAAAATCATAAGGGCTTAACCCATCAAGTCCAATCAAAGGTTCAATTTGATTTCCCTCAATTAATGCCATCGTTAAAATTCTTTCTTGAGTAACTTGCCCTTCGGTTGTCTGCTCAGCTGCTACTTGAACTGTATTCGCATCCTCTTTGCGACTTTGGTCGGTTTCAAAAACCTCCGTCAGTCTCTGCTTTAAACTAGTCTGCCGGTTTAAGGAGAGAGTTTCCACGCTAAGTTTAAATGCACTGGGATCTCCGACCATGATTAGCTTTTGTTTAGCCCTAGTTATGGCCGTATACAGTAAGTTGCGGGTCAACATTCGTGAAAATTGACGTACCAACGGTAAAATCACCACGGGAAACTCACTTCCTTGCGACTTATGAATCGATAGGCAGTAAGCTAGCCTTAAATTGTTCCAGTTTTTAGTATCGAAGGTAACTTCATTACTATCAAATGCCACAATTAATTGTTGCTCTTTTTTAGAATCCTCAATCCCCACAATCTTGCCAATATCACCGTTAAAGATATTTTCTTCCGGGTTATTGACTAGGTGTAACACCCTATCACCAATGCGAAACTGCTGATTTAAATAGGTGACTTCTTTTTTATTAGCCTTTCTTGGATTAAAAATTCCTTGAATCAACTCATTTAACGCATCTACCCCTGCTATTCCCTTATACATCGGGGCTAGCAGTTGAATTTCGTCTTGCTTGATTCCCTTAGCTAAGGCAATTTTGACGACTTGCTCTATCACTTGCGGAACTTGGTTTGGTTGACAGTTGATAAAAGATCTATCTGCTTGTTTAACTAGCAAATCAGCGGGTAGCTTTCCTTCCTGAACCTTATGAGCTAGCGTCACAATGGTTGAGCCTTCACCTTGACGATAAATTTTACTCAATTCCTTCTTAGGTAAAACGTCGCTATCCAATAAATCGGAGAAAACTTGTCCTGCCCCAACTGAAGGTAACTGATTTCTGTCCCCTACCAAAATAACCTGCATCCCACTTGGAATCGCTTCGAGCAAGGTTTCCATCAAGTGGGTATCTACCATAGAACTTTCATCCACAATTAGTAAATTACCCGTAACCTCTTTAGGTTCAAATTCATCTTCCTCGTTACCGTTTAGACCTAATAACCGGTGGATTGTACTTGCCGTTAAGCCAGTGACTTCACTCATTCTTTTGGCCGCCCGGCCTGTGGGCGCGGCTAACTTAATTGCTTGGGGATTTAAGTCATATAATAGGCAGTAGGCTTCAATAATCCCCTTAATGATAGTGGTTTTACCAGTCCCAGGACCACCTGTCAGTAAGAAGACTGGCGCGACTATGGCCGCCTTGATGGCTTCAAGTTGGTCATGGTCATAGTCAATTCCTAATTTTTTTTCAACAATTCTTAGGGCATGAGCTAATTTTGTTGCCGAAAATTCCGGTTGGTCCTTATCCTTCACCAGGCGGTAACAGTTTTCGGCTATTTTCAATTCGGCGTAGTAATTACGCTTGAGGTAGACTAGCTTTCCTTCGGGAACAATTTTCCTTTGCTCAGCCAACTTAATCATCATATCGGCAATCTCGTTTGGATCAATTTCCTCGTTCCGCCCCGCTTCTAAGTAAGCCTGAGCTTCACTTACAACTTGTCTAATTGTGAGATAGGTATGGCCTTCTTGATCATTTGCTTCGTATAAAACTTGAAAAATAGCGGCCTCAATTCGGTTAGGGTCATTGCTTGCAAAGCCTAATTCCTCGGCAATTTGATCAGCCCTTGAAAAACTAATCCCGCTAATATCCCGCGCTAAGCGGTAGGGATTTTCATGAATAATATCTAACGCCTGTTCATGATAAGCATTATAGACTTTATTTGCTAAATTTCCCGAAAAGCCAAAACTATTTAAGCCAACGATAATTTGCTCCATCCCATTATTGGCCTGTAAGACCTCAACAATAGTTTGGCGTTGTTTGGCACTCAGGGCTAGGTCAGCCAGTACGCTTTGGGAAGCGAGAATTTTGCTAATGGCATCAGTTCCTAACTTAGCTACAATCTTCGCTGCCGTTTTCTTACCAATTCCAGGAAAATTTTCACTAGCGAAGTAGGCAATCAAGCCCTCTGCAGTCGTTGCAACCTCTAATTGATAATTATCAACCCTAAACTGCTCGCCGTAGGTAGGATGAGCCACTAGCCTTCCAAAAAAACGATAGCGGCCTCCCTCCTTAATATCACTAAAGTTTCCCACTACCGTAATCTGACTTTTAGCCCATTCAAAATCATGCTCGAGGGCTTTAACCACTAGTACCTTATAAAAGGTATCTTGAGCCTCGAACAAAATATGTTTTACTACTCCTACTAAGGACTTATTTGTATCAGTGGAATTTCCAGCAAATAAATTTAGCTCCTCCGTTTTAATCACCTGCTTTATCCTTTGGTTGGGTTTTCTTTATGAAGGCCTCTACCTCTTGGAGACGGGTTTGCATTTTAGCATAATACTTGGCATCACTTTGTTTTACTTTGGTAAATAAACCTTTGGCATCTTCGCCTAGTACCAGCTTAACTAAACCTAATGAGAACAGGACTTCCACATTAGCTGGACTAAGCTCCAAAAATTTTTGGTAATATTGCTTTGCCTCTGCAAAACTACCCAAGGCCATTAAACTATCAGCTACTAATTTTAGGGCAGTCGTATTAGTAGCATCTTGTTCAAAAACCGTTAAAGCAAAAGCTACACAGGATTGATATTGCTTTTGCGCATAGTTAGTCTGAGCCAACATCAATAACGCCTCGTTAGCCAACTTACTATCCTTAACCGCTTGAAATTCTTTAAGTGCCTCTGGATAAAACTCACTGGCATAAAAGACGTTACCTAAACCATAATGTAACAACGCCTGCTTATCTGCTTGCCCCTCAAACACATTTAAGGCTTTTTTGAAAAGTTCTTCAGCCTGCGGATAACTTTTCATTTCCGTCAAAGCCATCCCTAGTTGGTAATATGCTTCGGGATTATAAGGATCTTTGTCTACTTGAGCGATTAACTGCTTAAGTGCTACTTGAGCCTGCTTTTCTTTTTCTTCACGTTTTGTCATTTCTTCCACCTAAACCATATCTGTTTTATCTAATTTTCTTTTAAGATAATCATGTTTATTCCAGGCTAAGCATTTAAAATGTTCACCATCATTCGTTTGCAAAATAGTAGTGCTAGTATTATTGAGGCCCCCCTTAGCTCGCAATTGCTCTAAAGGAACTCCCAGTAAGTGCCTAATTTCAGCACATAAAGCCGCCCCATGACTAACGATAATTACGTTTTCGTTAGGATAGCGCCGACAAATCTCCTTTACTTTAGGGGTCATCCTAGCGAAAACCTCTTCAAAAGACTCGCCCCCAATTTTAGTTGCATCGTATTTGTCGGGATGGTTTCTAAAAGCATCTACCTCCTCAGGAAAAAGGCGCTCACAGTCTGTAAAATACATTCCTTCCATTTGGCCCAAGTTAAATTCCTTAAAGGCATCATTAATTTCTAGCTTAACATTTTGGTCTAGACTAGCAGCTAATTTTTGAGCCGTAACCCTAGCCCGTTTGATGGGACTAGTATAAATTTTGGCAAACTTAAATTGCTTCAAATAAGTTGCTAACTGCTCGATTTCAGCATACGATTGTCCTAATAGGGGGGAATCACCCTTAGCCCCTTGGTATCTACCTTCTAAATTCCATTCAGTTTTACCATGTCTAACAAAATATAGTTTAGTCACTTAAAAAACTTCCTTCATCTTATCTAATACCCTTTATTTTACTAGAAATAAGCTTTAGCTTCAAACACCACCTCTTTTTAGGGTAAATAAAAAATCTACGTTTAATAACTAAACGTAGATTTAATTAGTCCCGTTAAGACTTACTCTTAAGCCTAGACATATTGCAATAATTTTTCGTCTTGATAAGCATGGTCAATCGTCCCGCTCCCTAAACATTCAGCGCCGTCGTAAAAGACCACTTCTTGTCCAGGGGTAATCGCACGAACTGGCTCATCAAAGATAACGTCAACTTTAGTTTTATCTTCATTAAAACGAACTGTTACCCCGCTATCAGTTTGCCGGTACCTAAATTTAGCAGTACAGTGAAATTCATTGCCCCGTTCTTCGATTGGAGCAACAAAACTCAACTTACTTGCATCTAAACTAGTTGCATAAAGGTGCTCATTATGATAGCCTTGTCCAACTAATAAAGTATTAGTCTTAAGATCCTTTCCGACTACGAACCACGGCTCGTTACTCTTGGAATCACCACCAATTCCGAGCCCCCGCCGTTGACCAATAGTATAGTTCATCAAACCATAGTGTTCACCCTTATATTCACCATCGACCGTCATCATCTTACCTGGTTGAGCGGGTAAAAATTCACTTAGAAACTTACTAAAGTTACGTTCACCGATAAAGCAAATTCCGGTTGAGTCCTTCTTTTCAGCGGTGGCTAAGCCTGCCTTCTTAGCAATTTCACGAACTTCTTGCTTATTCATGCCACCAATTGGAAACATTGCTTTTTGGAGTTGCTCTTGGGAAAGTTGACTAAGGAAGTAAGTTTGATCCTTATTATCGTCTGCCCCCCGCATTAGGTGAACTGTCCCATCTTCGTCGCGCTTAAGCTGCGCATAATGTCCCATGGCAATATAATCTGCATCCAATTCCATTGCGTAATCTAAGAAGGCCTTGAACTTAACTTCCTTATTACACATCACATCCGGATTTGGTGTCCGGCCATTTTTATATTCGTCTAAAAAGTAGGTAAACACTCGGTCCCAATATTCTTTTTCAAAATTAACTGAATAATAAGGAATGCCAATTTGATTAGCTACTTTCGCAACATCTTGATAATCCTCTGTTACCGTACAAACACCACTATCATTTTGATCATCCCAGTTCTTCATGAAGACCCCGACAACGTCATAGCCTTCTTGCTTCAATAAGTAAGCACACACGGATGAATCAACTCCGCCACTCATGCCGACTACGACACGAATTTGGCTCTTATCTTTCATTTAAGTCACCATCATTTCTTTCAGATTCTGAATCTACGATTTGAAGGTCGCTTATCCAGTAAGAGCTATTATACTAATAAAAGTTCTTTTCTGCAAGCTGTCAGCTTAAAAAGGGCCATTCATCTTCGTGATTTGAAACGAGGATGAATAGCCCTTCGTACTATAGTTTAACTAAAATATTATGCGCTACTAAGTCGGCCAAAATAAAGTTTAATTGTTCAACGTTAACCTCAGCATTTTTACCAGTAAAAACGTTAACTTCCTTCAAGCCGTTAGCAGTAACTGTTGCCAATTTAAACTTCTTTAGGCTAGCATCGACCACTACCTTTAACTTAAAGGCTTGACCAAACGGAGTATTAGGATCCAATGAACGTTCTAGTTGAAACTTGCCTCCCTTTGTTTCAACAAAGCCCACATCCCGCAATGAATATCTTTTAATTTCAGGTGAAAGCCGGTAACTATCCTGTGCTCCTAAAACTTTTGCTACCTCTGTATATGCCATAATCTTTCCCTACTTTCTTTTTAAGCGCCCAATTATCTTAGCGAGGGCCGCTACAGTTTGACTAATTTCGTCCTTGGTATTGGTAATTCCAAAACTAAAACGTAACGACTGACTTACCCGCGGACTGTCTTTTCCATACATCGCCGTCAAAACATGGGATGGTTCGAGCGAGCCCGCTGTACATGCTGAACCAGCAGCGGCAGATACCCCAGCTAAATCCAAGTTGGTCAGTAACGCATCGGCTGGACAACCCTTAAACCAGATACTTAAAACATGGGGTAATTCATCTTCGTTATGCTTACCGTTAACTTCAAATTCGATTCCTAAAGCCGTAAGCTCGTCAATAAACTGTTGTTTAAAAGCTAAATAATCCTGCCGATGTTTAGCCTTATTTTGATTAGCCAGCTCAACTGCTTTAGCAAAACCAGCAATGGCAGGAATATTTTCAGTGCCGGCACGCCGCTTTAATTCTTGGTCTCCCCCTTTTAATAAGGGTTTAAAGTTGAGCCCATCACGCCGGTACAAAAAACCCATGAATTTAGGTCCATTTAGTTTATGAGCTGAAGTAGAAAGTAAATCAATCTTATCTGCCTGAACATCAATCTCAAGCAATCCATAAGTTTGAACACAATCAGTATGGAACCAAGCGTTAGAAGCGGCCACTACTTGACCGATTTCATGAATTGGCATCCTGGCCCCCACCTCATTGTTTCCCATCATAATTGAGACCAAAATGGTATCTGGCCGTAAAGCTTTTTTGAGGTCTGTAATTGAAATCAGCCCATTTTCATCAACTGGTAAGTAAGTAACCTCAAAACCGATTTCTTCTAAATAAGCCATTGGCTTTAAGACTGCCTCGTGTTCAACTGCACTGGTAATAATATGCCGCCCTTCACTCTTACGGGCTAAAGCCGTTTGAATAATGGCCGTATTATCACTTTCAGTCCCACCACTAGTAAAAACAATCTCGTTGTCATTTTGGGCATTAATTGATTGTGCGATTAAATGACGGCTGGTATCTAAAACAAAACGCGCCTGGCGGCCATAATAATTGACCGCAGAAGCATTACCGAAGGTTGTTTCCATCTTCGTAGTCATTTCCGCAATAACCTCTGGTGCCATGGGGGTGGTTCCAGCATTATCTAAGTATATATAATTCATTTAATATCATCCCTACTAAGCAAGTAAGTTAAGAATCATTTGCGCCGACTTCTTACCTGCATCAATAATAAATTCATCAAAACTTTGACCGGCGTCTTCATCCCCAACGTCCGACATTGCCCGGACAATTAAGAAAGGCTTATCAAATTGGTAGGCCACTTGAGCTACCGCTGCCCCTTCCATCTCACAACATAGTGCTTGTGGATAAATTTCCTTAATTGCCGCAATTTGGGCTTGAGAAGAAACAAACTGATCACCAGTCACGATTAAACCAGGTTTCACCTGTAAACCTGCTTGGCTTGCCGCTTCACTAACGGCTTGCAACAATTCTTGATCAGCTTCAAAAATTTGTGGTTGCTGTGGTAGTTGGCCCGGTTTATAGCCAAAGACAGTCGCCGAAGCATCATGGTAAGCGGCCCCGGTAGAAAGCACTAGGTCTCCTACAGCCAAGCCAGTTCCAATTCCACCAGCTGACCCTGAATTAATCACAGCGTCAACCTTGAAGTTTTCAATTAAAAAGGCTGTCGTTACCCCAGCTTGAACTTTACCAATTCCTGCCCGCACCAATACCACTTCGTGGTCATTAATTTGCCCACTATAAAAAATCATATTGGCAATGTTTTCTTCATTAGCATTCGTTAACTGTGCGCGTAATTCCTTGATTTCTTCTTCCATCGCACAAATAATTCCATATTTCATTAAATCTACCACCTAAAAATTAATAAAACGCATAAACAACAAAATCAAGATTAATACCGTCACTAAAAAGGCAATGACATAGTTAAGGCGCCGTTTTAGTTTGGTTATCTTGGCCTCCTCTAAGAGCTCTTTTTGTTGCTTACGCATCTCTGTCCGACTTAGATTTTCAGCCTTGGTTTCTACTTGTTCTTCTGTCATCTATTGCATCGCCTGCCATATCATAATTGCCATTAGGGTTTTGGCATCACAAATCGTTCCCGCTGCAATCTGAGCTTGAACTTCAGCTAAAGTTAATTCTTCCAATTGCAAAAACTCATCGTCATCTTGAGCTAGTTTATCAGCTACTGCCTGCAAATTAACGGCATGGTAAAGATACATCTTTTCATCAGCAAAGCCTGGTGAAGTATAAAACTCAGTTAGTAGTTCTAGCTTGTCAGCTTGAAACCTTGTTTCCTCATTTAGTTCCCTAACCGCAGTTTGACTAGGTGTTTCTCCCGGTTCAATTTTCCCTGCGGGTATTTCCAGGGTAACTTGACCTAAAGGTGCACGCCATTGCCGAATTAACACGATTTTATTAGCCGGAGTTATTGCAATTATGCCGACAGCACCTTGATGGCGAACAATTTCTCTCTTGGCTTGACGTCCATCCGGCAGACTGACCGTTTCTAAGTCTAATTTCAAAATGGCACCGTCGTATAAATTTTGGTTAGAGATTACTTTTTCCTCAAAGTCCATCATGACCACCTACTTTTTTAAGTTAGCGACAAATTCTTCATATGCCGCTTGTTCTCCAGTTTCATTCCAAGTTGCCTTAGTAAAGTCGCCTTGCATAGCATCAGCTTGTTCAAGTTCAACTTCGGCTACAAAGCTTGCATTCCCAATCAGTGACATCCAGTATGACCCATCTTGACGTTGATGAACCTTAGTTTTTACCATTCCGCCTGGATTTATTACCGTGATTAAGTCTTCCACGGAAGTTTCTGGATAAAGTAGTGAGTAAACTAAGCTAGAAGCAGACATTGCTGTCCCACAAGCGTTGGTATAACCAACCCCTCTTTCGTAAGTTCTAACAAAAATTTTGTTAGTTGCTAACACCTCTACAAAGCTGACGTTAACCCCATCAGGGAAGAGTGGATTTTGACCATCATTCAAGTAGGTAGCAATCCGACCTAGTTCTTCCCCCATTAAGGTTTCATGGTCAACAAAACTAATTAAGTGCGGGTTAGGCACTGCCACGGCAGTGAACTTCAAATTGCTTCCTAACTGGGGAACAGTTTCATTAATTAGTTGTTCCTTACCAATATGCATTAGCAAATCTTCTGCTTTAAAGCTGACTGGTGAAATCTCAACATCAAATGCAGGTACCCCCTTGGCAAATGCAGGAGCTGCTTTTACTTCTAAATCAGCGTGCATGGTCTCCACTTTAAAATCAGTTAACCCGGTTTGCGTACTCAAATAACGCGCTACGGTCCGTAAACCATTCCCACACATACTTGCTTCACTACCATCAGCGTTAATTACCCGCATCTTTCCAGCTACGCTAGCATCATGACCGGAGGTTACATACAAAACCCCGTCGGCCCCACCATGTAATCCACTTTTTCTATCACAAAGCTTTTGGGCTAGTAACTTTAACTCAGCTTCACTCAATGGCTTCGTTAAATTAGCGGCCGGTAAAATAAAAAAATCATTATTTGAACCATGAACTTTCAACATCTTCATTTTACAATACCTCTTAAGCGAAATTTATTACTTACTCCATCTTAACAAAAAACAATTCCAGTGTGAAGTATTCCAACCTTAGCCCTAATTTGAGCAAAAAAAAAACAAACCTCAGCAATTAAAGCCAAGGTTTGTTTTTACTAATCAAATACTATTAATCCTCTAAACCAGCACTTACAGCTTCTGGGTAGTTAGCCCGTACGATTTGAGCACAGTGAGCACACAACTTAGGTAAGTCTTGATCTGCACCGACATCTTCTTTAATCATCCGGCACCGTGGGCAAACTTCGCCGCTGGCATGTTCTACCTTAACAGTAACCGCGTCGAGTTTTAATGCATCCGCTGGTGCTTCTTCAAGTGGTAACACATCCAAAGCAGATACAATTAAGACTTGCCGTAAATTAGTATTGAGGCTATCTAGTTCAGCCTTAACCCCTTCAGAAACATAAAGGTTAACGTGGGCTTCAAATGACTTCCCGATTAACTTAGCATTCCGTGCTTCTTCTAAAGCTTTCAAGACATCAGAACGAACCTTCATGAAGCGAGTCCAATTTTCAACCAATTGGTCTTGCCCATCATAGTATTCAACTGCTGGCATCTCTGATAATTGAGCGTATTCTTCTGGTTCTTTTAGATATTCCCAAACTTCTTCAGTAGTGTGTGGCATTACAGGTGTCATTAGCTTAGCTAAGCGAACAGCTACTTCGTAAAGAACTGTTTGCATTGAACGTCTCTTCTGGCTAGCTGCTGCCTCGATATAAACTACATCCTTAGCAATATCTAAGTAGAAAGCTGATAACTCCGTAGTTAAGAAGTTGATTAGCTTCTTGTAAATCGTCATGAAGTCATAGTTAGCATAAGCATCTAGAACTTCCTTAGTAAATTTATTAGTTAAAACTAACATATACTTATCTAGGGATTCTAAGTCTTTATATGCAACCGTGTCCTTCTTAGGATCAAAGTCACTAGTATTTGCTAACAAGAAGCGCATGGTGTTTCTGAATTTCCGGTAGCTTTCAGAAATTTGTTGGAAACTGCCCATTGAAACCCGGACGTCCGCAGAAGAATCAACACTTAGAACCCAAAGTCTGATGATTTCGGCCCCCATCTTGTCAATTACTTCACTTGGAACGATGGTGTTACCCAAGGACTTACTCATCTTGCGGCCCTTACCATCAAGCGTGAACCCTTGTGATAGGACTTGTTTATAAGGAGCTTTACCCGAAACAGCCACACTTGTAATCAAACTTGAGTTAAACCAACCACGATATTGGTCTGAACCTTCAAGGTACATATCTGATGGGTATTTTAGGTAATCACGTAAAGCTAATACCCCTTGGTGGGAACTACCAGAATCGAACCAAACGTCCATGATATCTGTTTCCTTAACAAAGACCCCATTAGGTGAATGTTCGCTTGTGAAGCCTTCAGGTAGTAAGTCTTTAGCTTCACGTTCAAACCAAACATTAGAACCAAATTCTTCCACTAACTTAGCCACGTGTTCGATGGTTTCCTTGGTCATGATTGCTTCACCATCTTCGGCATAAAAGATTGGTAAAGGCACACCCCAAACGCGTTGCCGTGAGATAACCCAATCGCCCCGGTCACGAATCATATTGTGAAGTCGTTTTTGACCCCAATCTGGGAAGAACTTAACTTCATCAATCGCAGCTAAAATTTCATCCCTAATCTTATCAACGGATGCAAACCATTGTGGAGTTGCTCTGAAGATAATTGGCTTTTTAGTCCGCCAGTCAAATGGGTAACTATGTTCATAGTCCATAGCCTTTAAAAGTAGCCCAGCTTCTTTTAATTTAGCTAGTGAAATTTCGTTAGCATCTTCATAAAAGACTCCGGCAAAGTCAGGCCCGGCTTCTTCAGTTAGGTAACCTTTGTCATCAACAGGAACAAAGATATCTAAACCGTATTTCATCCCTACGTTAAAGTCGTCTTCCCCAAAACCAGGAGCTGTGTGGACTAACCCAGTCCCAGCATCTAAAGTAACGAAGTCGCCCAACATCGTGACTAACTTCCGGTCAGGGTAAAATGGGTGTTGGGCCAATACCTTGTCTAATTCTTTACCTTTAACAACCTTAACTTCTTCATAACTTTCCCAGCCAAAGAGTTCAGCGTTTTGCTTAACTAATTCAGTGGCTAGTAAATATTTCTTGTCGCTACCTGCTGGTTTAACAACAGAATAATTAAAGTTAGGGTCAATCGTAATCCCTTCAGAACCAGGGATAGTCCAAGGGGTAGTAGTCCAAACCACCATGTAGGTATCTGTGTCTAAGACCCCTTTACCATCCACAACTTGTTCACCATAAAAAGCGGATGGAGAAGTTACGTCATGGTATTCAACTTCTGCTTCGGCTAAAGCTGATTCAGATGACCAAGACCAAAAGACTGGTTTTTTACCCTTGTAGATTAAACCTTTTTCGGCCATCTTGCCAAAGACCCGAATTTGAGCTGCTTCAAACTTAGGGTCTAAGGTTACGTAAGGGTTATCCCATTCACCGGCTACCCCTAAGCGTTTAAAGTCAGTCCGTTGCTTATCGACTTGTTCTAGGGCATATTCACGACATTTTTCCCTAAATTCAGCAACACTCATTGCCTTACGGTCAACCCCAGCCTTTTTTAGCTGTTGTTCGATTGGCAAACCGTGTGTATCCCAACCAGGAACATAAGGTGCCCTAAAGCCCATCATTGACTTAGAGCGTACAATAATATCCTTAGAAATTTTGTTTAAAGCGTGGCCCATGTGG
>HBJMI04202__coassemble_582_pt1 | contig 33507 bp, 37 predicted proteins | sample HBJMI04202__metabat2_low_PE_011 | metagenome-assembled genome bin HBJMI04202
TACATTTAGCTCTTTATCTGAAATATTGGTTAGTTCACTACCTTCAAAAATTACCTTTCCCGCCGTTGGTTTTTCTAACACATTTAGGCACCGTAAAAAGGTACTTTTTCCTGAACCGGATGGTCCAATTACACAAATAACCTGACCTTGTTCTACCTTTTCAGAGATATCTTTTAAGACTTCGTTTTTTCCATAAACCTTTTTTAAGTTCTTAACTTCAACTATTGTTTTAGGCATGTTTCATCTTCCCTTCAAAATAGTTTAATACTTTCGATAACGTAAATGTTACTACAAAGTAAATCAACATCGTGATAAATAGTGGCATTACCCCTTTATAGGTTGCTGATTGTACTAACTGAGTCTGATACATTAAATCACCTACACCAATAACCGAAACAATCGAACTTTCCTTGATTAAAGTGATAAATTCATTACCTAATGCTGGCCAAATGTTCTTGATGGCTTGGGGAATGACAACGTATTGGTAAGTTTGTTTTTGACTCAAACCTAAACTTCTAGCTGCTTCTGTCTGCCCGATAGCAATCGATTCAATCCCGGATCTAATAACCTCTGCTACGTAGGCGGCAGAGTTTAGTGACACCGCAATAATCCCTGCTACCAACGCTGGTAAGGATTGGATAATCGCCCCAACCCCAAAGTAAACAAACATCACTTGCACCATCAATGGAGTTCCCCGGATAAATTCAATGTAGGCAACAGCTAGACTGTGTAAAATTTTGCCGTTTGATAAGCGCATTAAAGCTAAAAGGACCCCTAAGATAAAGCCGAAGAAAACAGCCACTACAGTAATTAATAAGGTGTATTCCAAGCCCTTAGCGAAGTAAGTCCAGTAGTTCAACATTGTATTTTGCTTACTTGCTGTTTGCATATATTGGGCTGCGTTAGGAACATATTGTTGGTCGATTAAATCAGCCTTCTTAACATCCGCAATCGTCTTGTTAGCTGCTGCAACTAGACTAGCAGACCCCTTAGGAAAGGCAATCGCAGTCCCGGTTTCATTCGTATTGATTTTAACTTTTGAATTAAAAGCGTATAAATTACTATTATTTTGAACATAGGCCTTAGCCGTTGCCTCTTCCATTAAGACCCCTGCGACTTTGCCAGATTGTAAAGCTAAAATTAGGTTATTTAATTTAGCCAACCCTTTAACCTTGGCACCATCCATTTGTTTTTGGATTAAGGAGTATTCTAACGTCCCATTTTGTGCCCCAACAGTTTGACCGGAAAAACTGTCTTTCGTTGTATACTTAGTCTTATCTTTTTTATTGATAACAATATACTTGCCACCAGTATAATAGATATTTGAAAAATCTACGCTCTTTTGTCTTTCCGCAGTTGGATTCATTCCAGAAATAACCGCGTCAACTTTATGGGTTTCAAGTGCTACTAATAATGAATCAAAGTTCATATTCTTAATTACTAACTTTACACCCATATCTTTTGCAAATTGCTTAGCTAGATCAATATCAATCCCAACATACTTTGTTTTGCCATCAACTTTAGCCGTAAATTCATAAGGTGGATAGTCGGCACTTAGCCCTACTACTAAAGTCCCCTTATCTTTTACTTTTTGTAGCGAATCGTCAGTTGTTTGACTACTATTAGTTGCTGCCCCCTCATTATCAGCAGCTTTGATTTGACTGACAGGTATAAATAGCGTTACTAACAATGTAAATAATATCAATAATTGCTTTAGTTTTTTCATAAGCTCTCCCTCTTTTTATTTCCTGATGATGTGTCTTAGTATACTATCTAATGGTTATTTATGCAATATAAAACGTGAAAATGAATATAAAATGTAAATATTCATTTCAATTCTCCTCACTCCTAGCCCTATAAATCCCGCTTAACTTATGATTTACCCTTTAATTCAGGATAATTATTAAGTAAAAAATATACAGTAAGACTTAGGCTGACTAATTGAATTTTTCAACCAAAACTGTTATTCTTGAGAAAAAATAGGGAGTGACTACCATGAGTTTAAAGGTTAATCAACAAGTCGATCTTGAAACCTTATTCAATAAATTTGCGCTTGATCCAATAGAACCACCTAAAAAAAAGGCTGATTCCAAACAAGCAGAGGCTGCTGACAAGAGCGAAAAAAAGCCTCGTTCTAAAAACTAAGCTAGCTAACTTTACTAAAAAATCTACGTACTATGAACTGGTGTGAGTTTATAGTACGTAGATTTTTAATTTATTTAGCTGGTGAATATCCGTCTGGATAACGCTTGTTTAAGGTTTCAATATTATTTTTAGCCACTTCATCGAAAGGAATATCGGCCCACTGAGCAATCTGCGACAAATACCACAAGACATCTCCCAGCTCATGAATCATTTTGTCCCTATCTAATTCCTTACCTTTGAAAGTATAATCTTTAATCAAATAAATTAACTGCCCTGCTTCTCCTGCTAAGCCCAGGGCACAATTAGTTAATACCTGCTCATTTCCGTATAGGGTCCGGTTTGCTTTTTCTTGATACTCGTTAAATTCCAAGTTAATTAGCCCCACTTTCTAATTGAGCTTGTTGTTCAATCCAAGCCCAAATATCTTCTTTACCTTGTTTAGTTACCGCAGAAAACAACACTAACCGATCCTTGCCGGTTAACTTCAAGGTCTTTTTAATCGTACTTTCTGCCTTGTTCCATTTACTCTTAGGGATCTTATCGAGTTTAGTTCCCACAACCAGTAATGGCAAATTATAGTAGTGCAAGAATTCTACCATCTGTTGGTCTAACTTAGTTGGCTCGTGTCGTGCATCAACTAGTGAAATTACCCCTTTTAACTCCTGACGTTTTTCAAAATAAGTTTCTAGCATCCGGCCCCATTTTTCCCGTTCCTTTTGCGAAACCTTTGCATAACCATAGCCAGGTACATCTACAAAATATAATTCATCTTCAATATTGTAAAAATTCAGGGTTTGAGTCTTACCAGGTTGACTTGAAGTCCGTGCATAATTTTTCCGGTTGATTAAACTATTGATTAACGATGATTTACCAACATTAGACCGCCCTGCCAAAGCAATTTCTGGATACCCTTTATCCGGATATTGTTCAGGCTTAACGGCACTAATCGTTAGTTCTACATTATGTACTTGCATTCAAAAGAAACCTCTCTATCCTTTAGTTATCACCAACCATTTTACCATACTTATAAACGACTAGCGAAAATAAAAAATAACCCTCGAAAAACACCCATATGTAGCGCTTTTCGAGGGTTACTTTCAAGCATTATTTAACTTTTACGACTTCTTTATCACCGTAGTAGCCACAGTTTGAGCATACGTGGTGAGACTTACGTAATTCGCCACAGTTAGGGCATGCACTCATGCCTGGCGCTGTAAGCTTGTAGTGAGTCCGACGTAATCTTTTACGTGTCTTAGATGTTTTACGTGCTGGTACAGCCATTGGGAAAACACCTCCTTAATCTATTTCAAAAATATCCAACAAAAAGAATTTTACTTGTTCTAGCCAAAATTTGCAACTAATCTTCTTGATTTTCTCCAAAAAAATCGGCTAACTTCGCTAACCTAGGATCAAGTGTTTTTTCATCTTTTCGTAGTTGTTCCAACTGACTTTCACTGACAACCCGCCAGTCCTGGCCCGAAGGCATCTGCTTGGACTGAGCTTGTTGCTCTGCTTTTGTCAACACCTGCATAGGAATTTGCAATAAAATATTATCTTCAATTACTCTGTCAAAATCAAGGATATCCTTGTCTAACACAATCACGACGTCAGTATCTTCAAAGCCTGACAAATCATGCTCATGGTAGGAGACATAGTGTTCCGTGACTTCAAATGAAAGTGGCAACACTGTTGGTTCAAGTAATCTAGTAGACGGCAAGGTCAACTCGACTTGGACCTTGAAATAACCTAAAACTCCTAATTTATCCACGGAAAAAAGCCCTTGAACAGCAACCTTAGAAGCAGAAATTATCTCTGGACGCCGCTTTTTTAAAGCTGAAGTTAAATCAAGCTCTTCGTTAACCATAATCGGTTCACTGCCGGCTTGACGTAACTCATTTAGTGACCATTTCATGCTATTTTCCTCCTAATGCAACAAAATTTATTATACTTGGGTCAAAATACTTTGTCAATGCTTTTTCCTTGACACCCCTCTAAAAAATGCGCAGTGGCGCCTTTTTCAAGTCCTGCTCTTTACCAGTTAGACTTTGATAAAGCTTCCCTACCCGGTAATCTACCGCTAATGGCCCCTTAGCATCTTTTTGGGTAACCTTGGTTACTAACGGATAAGTAAACTGTTTTTTCTTAGCATTCAGGTATTCTTGGCCCCGCTTGGTAAAGCCTAAAAGCCTAAAATAAGGGGCTTCATTGTAACTTGTGATATCTTCAGTTTGTAAGTTCAATAACATTGCAACCGCCAGGCGGGCTAACCTTGTATAGGTAAAACGCTTGGTTTTGACTGCGTGCAACCAATCATCGAAGCTACTACCATAGGTCAACTCATTAGCCTTTTGAACTAACCGGTACTCTATCCCCTCGGCCATCCCGTAAATATTAGCTAACTCCTTAGGCGTAGTTGTTAATAACTTATAGCGCAAAAACGGCCAGAAATCATCCCAAAAAACTAAGGAGTTAGCACTCAGGTCGGCATAGGTTTCATGTGGAACATAGGTCCTTAATTCAGCTAGCCGCCCTTGTTGGTAATTGCTTCTAATCGCTGAGGCGCTTGCTATCTGTTGACCAGCTTTCAAGGCCAACTCGTGATAACCAGCTTGGATTCTTTGAATAGGTTGCAACTTTAAAGGTGAACCCAGCTTTAAATTAGCCTTAGCATATGCTAAGGCTAATAAATCATTTGGCTCAGCTAACTCATGACCTAAGGCCTGTGTAATCGCAGCTTGAATACTAGCCGCATAAGATTGATTGTACTTTTTAAACTCGCCTTTTAAGCCTTGAACTTGACTAGCATAATTCATAAAATCATATTCTGCATGCTCCGCCCCAAAGACTAGATAATCTACCCCCAAGCTAGCTAATCCGTTGACGCCGTTAAAGGCAAACCTATCTGCAGGCTGAATGCAAGCTTGGGGCGGGAGTTCAATTATTAAATCGACTCCATTTACAAGTGCCTCTTTGGCCCGAGTCCATTTATCTAAGCATGCAGGCTCGCCTCTTTGCAAGAAGTTACCACTCATCACCACCACGATACAAGCCGTGGGTGCCTTTTCTTTAATTACATTTAGTTGGTGTAAATGTCCATTATGAAAGGGATTGTATTCAGTAATAATTCCTACAGCTTCCAGTTTACTCACCTACTTTTGACAAATAAAAAACCATCGTTCATCAGTTTTAGTAGCCTCTTTCCTAGCAAAATCAGCGCTAACTTCCACTTGTTTAAAACCCGCTTGGGCCAACATCGTTTTATACGTCACCAATGGATAGGTCCGCTCATAGTGAAGCTCGCTTAAGCGTTCATAGGCGGCCTTTTTATCATCATAAATAAAAAAGGTTAAATCATGAATAACACTGTGCTCGTCTTGCCCTGAGTAGCTATTCCACAAAAAAGCTTGCTCCTCGTCGCTGTAATTATACATGTAGTCCGGATAAACCACATCGGTCTTGTAGGGGGTAATCACATCAAATAAGAATTTCCCACCTGGCTCTAGGTGTTGGTATACCGCTTGAAAACAAGCTTGTAAATCAGCTTGGGTTGGCAGATAACACAAGGAATCCGCAAAACAAGTAACGTACTCATAATTTTCCAACTGACTCAAATCAGTCATATCGCCTTGATAAAGCTCTAACTCCACCCCCGCTTGACGAGCATGGTAATCAGCCAAAGCTAACATTTCTTCTGATAAATCTAAGCCTGCTACTTGATAACCATTTTGAGCCAAACTAACGGCTAACCTCCCGCTACCACATGCTAAATCTAACAAGTTGGCATTAGCCGGAAGCTGTGTTTTAACTAGGTCTAGCCAATTAGCATACATGTCTGGATCCATTAACTCATCATACAACTGTGCGAAGGTCGTATAAATCATTAGTCTTTCACCCAGTCGGAAACATCCACTAGTGGTGCTTCAGCCCATAATTTTTCTAAGTTATAAAATTGTCTTGTTTCTGTTCTAAAGACATGGACCACCACGTCACCAAAGTCCAATAGTACCCAGTTAGCCGCGTTTTTCCCTTCGATATCACGAACTTGTACGCCAGCTGCTGCAACCTTTTCTTCAATCTCATCGGCAATCGCTTTTACTTGCCGTTCTGAATTGGCTTGCATAATAACAAAATAGTCAGCTAATAAACTAACATTTGCTACGTCTAAGGCCACAATTTCTTCGGCCCGCTTACTATCTGCTGCTTTTACAACTGTTTCTAATAATTCTTTGCTATCCATTAAAATCCTCCATATTTTTACCAGCGACATAGGCATTATAGGTTAAAATAGCCGCTGGGTAGATTGTTTTATTTTGAGCCAGTAAATACTCTAAGGTATGTTTAGTTTCATAAGCCACCGCTAAATCTAAATCTTTTTCAGCTAATTTTCGGGCTAGTTCAACTCCCGGAAAATCACGACCAGCCTCGATAAAGTCGGCTACATAGATAATTTTATCGAGGGTCGTCATAACGGCCGCGCCCACCGTATGCTTTCTCACCGCATTTAAGACGCGTTCATCATTAATGTTTAACTCGGCTTTGATAATTTCGGCCCCAACCACTCCGTGCCAAATGAAGTTATTCCAGTTCAATAAATCCTGATCTAAACCATTGGCCATAATAACTTGCTTGAAGTCAGCACCACTTCTTTCTTTAGCATAGTCATGGACCAAGGCAGCGATACTAGCTAGTTCCTCATCTTCATTAAATCTAAGTGCAAGTTTCCTAGCAGCCTGCTCAACGCCTAGAATATGCTTATAACGATACTCACTGACACTAGCCGCTACCCGGGTTAATAATTCTTCACGCTTATTGCTTGGAAAAATTCCCTCTTTATATATTAACTCATTCACGATATAACCCTTCTTTATCAATATATTGCGCTACCCCATCCGTTACAAGATATTTGATTGAACATCCTTGTGCTACTTTTTGCCTAATTAGTGATGAACTAACTCCGATTGTAGGAACATCTACCCACAAGAGTGGATACTTACTAGTCCGTTTAAAACCCTCACGACTAACTGCTACGAACTGAATCATTTTAACTAACTCATCAATTCGATACCACTTAGGTAAATATTCGACCATGTCGCCACCTATGATAAAGTAATAATCATTTTCTGGGTGAAGCTGCTTTAGGTACTTAACGGTATCATAACTGTAAGATACCCCGCCTCGCTTCAGTTCAATATCTTCTATCCCTAACTTAGGGTTACCCTCGACACTTAGTTTTACCATTTCCAAGCGTTGCTTTGCCGCAATTGTTTCCTTGGTGTCTACATGGGGCGGCAGATTATCTGGCATCAGCAAGACCTCATCTAAATCTAGTTGATCTAAGACTTGATCCGCCATTACCAGGTGACCTAGGTGAGGCGGGTTAAACGTCCCCCCAAGTAACCCAACTTTTTTCTTAGGCCCCTGGTAGTCCACCTGACTCAAAACTGCTACCTGTGGTGTTTTAACTGTACAAACCGTCACCGAAAACACTTCCTAGTTCTTCTATAATTTGGCCACTTCTAGCGAATATGACCGGTGTTCTTTTTTCTTAGCGGGACAATACAAGACCAAAACATGTCCAATTGTTTGTACCACTTGAATTTGACTGTGCGCTTCAATAAATTCCTTTACTTCAGCCACTTCCACCATCGTATTTTGTAATAAATTAATTTTTAATAACTCTCTTTTTTCGATTGCATCTTCAATCTGTTTGAGCCAGTTGGCACTAAGACCATCCTTTCCCACTTGAAATAAGGGCCGCATCTCGTGTGCTTGACTCCTTAGATACCGTTTTTGTTTTCCTCTTAATTCTGCCATCATTTTCCTCCTTAAATCATCGCCCGTCTTAAGACAACCGCAACTCCTTCAGGAGCCCAGCCTGCCACAACGGTTCCTGCTTTAACCGTAATCCAACCTAAACCAGCAAAGACTAAGTCGCTTTTAATATCGACTTTAAACTCAAATCTCACTAACTTAGGAAACTTGGCTAACTCATCTTTACTTGGTGGAGCTAACAATTCCCCTGCGTGCTTATCATAAAAACTAGCCGCATTTTGCGTCTTGGTTCTGTGAATCATTAAATTATTATCTAGATAAGCAACTACCCCTTGCTTAGGTCCTGCTAAATAATCAAACCGCGCTAATGCTCCTAAAAAGAGGGTTTGACCTTCATTTAACTGATAAACCTTAGGCTTGATTTCTTTTTGGGGACTAGCTAATTTCAATGTTTTAGCAGACAAGTAGTGGGCCATTTGGTGACGGTGAATAATCCCTGGGGTATCAATTAAATCATGCCCATCACCAAAAGGAATTTCAATCCGATCTAACGTCGTTCCTGGGAAGCGTGAGGTGGTAATTAAATCACTGATGCCCGTTTTTTGCTTGATAATTTGGTTAATTAATGTCGACTTCCCGACGTTAGTAACCCCCACAACGTATACATCTCGCCCTTGCCGGTACTTATCAATTAAGGCCAACAACCGGTCAATCGAATGGTTTTTCTTAGCGCTTGTCAAAACAACCTCTAGCGGCCGTAACCCTTGCTTATTGGCTTCCTGTCTAACCCAATCTTGCAACTTAGAGCGTTTTAAAGACTTAGGCAACAAGTCTTCCTTATTTCCCACCATCAAAACGGGATTATTGCCTACGAAGCGATGCAGACCAGGAATTAATGAACCATTAAAATCAAAAATATCGATTACGTTTACTATTAAGGCGTCTGCTTCGCCAATACGGTTTAATAAGGCCAAGAAATCATCGTCGGTTAAAGAAACATCTGCCACCTCATTATAATGTCTTAACCTAAAACAACGTTGGCAGTAAACTTCATTGGTATCTAAAGCTTTTTCCAAAGCAGATTTCGGTGTAAACCCTGGTTGGTTCTTATCCACGGTTTGAATCTTTGCCCCACAACCAATACAATATAAAGCTTCATTTAATTCAGTCATTTAGTGTATGCCCCCAACTTTCCTTTAAGTCACCTTGTTTTAGTAATTGCTTTTTCACAATTTTTTCAATCCCGCGATTAATCCGTGTATTCCACGCATCAGTTTGAACGATTGGCTTAACTAATATACTACGAATGTTAGTATGGTTAGCAGCAGCAATGTCTGTTAAGAGTTGGTCACCCACCAGCACCAATTCACTATCTTGCACGTCAAATTGTTTCTTCGCCAGCTTAATGCCACGTCCTAATGGTTTTAGGGCCCGGGAAATAAACGGCAAGCCAAAAGGTGCCACCGCCTTTTTTACCCGCTGATGATTGTTATTAGAAACGACCACCACCGGAAGTTCAGCCTTCTTCATGACCTCTAACCATTCACGTAACTGGGGGGTGCCCAAAGGATTATTCCAGGCAATCAACGTATTATCTAGGTCAGTTAACACTACCTTAATTCCCCGTGCCTTTAATTCTGCCGGTTGCAAATCATAAATTGACTCTATCATCCAAGTTGGTTTGAATTTGTTAAACATCCTTCCCTACTAGTCACTCAAACTAGCTTTTCCTTCCTAAAAATTTATCTTTCTTAATTATAGTTGATTATTTACAAAATAAGCAACTTATCCGCTAACCTATTAAGAAATTCTCACCTAAAATAAAAGGGCCATACCATTGCTGGCACAGCCCTTTCCCTTATTAACTAGTGCTTATTTTGCTAAAGCCTTCTTAGCTTCTTCAACGATTGCAGTAAATGCAGCTGCATCGTTAACTGCAAGGTCAGCTAACATCTTACGGTTAACATCAATTTCAGCTAACTTCAAACCGTGCATTAACTTGCTGTAGCTAATATCATTCATACGTGCTGCAGCGTTAATCCGTGCAATCCATAATTTACGGAAGTTTGACTTAGTCTTACGACGATCACGGAATGCATATTGGTATGACTTCATTACTTGTTGCTTAGCAACCTTGAATTGAATATGCTTTGAACCGCGGTAACCTTTAGCTAATTTTAAGACGCGCTTACGACGTTTACGCGTAACTGTTCCACCTTTAACACGTGGCATGTGAATTCCTCCTTAAAAGTAAACAAACAATTTGTCTGTTTTAGCCATCTCATTGGGCTAGATAATCTATAACTGTGCTTTCTACTGGCACTACAGTGTAAAACGAACAATGAAAGTTTATTTCATTTGGGAAAGCATTTGCTTGATACGTTTCATATCTGAAGCAGATACCATTGATGCCTTGCGCAATTGGCGACGTTGCTTCTTAGTCTTACCGTGGAAACGGTGTGATGTGTAGGCGTTTGAACGCTTCAAACCACCATTTCCTGTACGCTTAAAGCGTTTTGCTGATGCGCGGTGTGTCTTTTGTTTTGGCATGATACAATCTTCCTCCTAGATATTTTAGCTGTTATTTTTCAGCCTTAGGTGCGAGCATTAAGAACATGCTACGCCCATCCATTTTTGGTTTTGATTCAACAGTGGCCACTTCTTTTGTCTCCTCTGCGAACCGATTAAGAACGTCACGACCAATTTCCTTATGGGTAATCGCCCGACCCTTAAACCGAATCGAAACCTTAACTTTATCACCCTTAGCAAGGAATTTTTGTGCATTCTTCATCTTCGTGTTGAAGTCATTCGTGTCAATCGTTGGGCTTAAGCGGACTTCCTTAACGTTAACCACTTTTTGCTTCTTCCGAGCTTCACGCTGTTTCTTCTGCAACTCAAAACGATACTTCCCATAATCCATGATCTTGGCAACAGGCGGCTTCGCTTTGGGTGCCACTAACACAAGGTCTAAGTTAGCTTGGTCTGCTAACTGTAATGCTTCTTGCTTGGTTTTTACCCCAAGTTGAGAACCATCAACTGCTATTAAACGTAATTCGCGTGCGCGAATACCGTCATTTACCATCTTATCAACTGCTATGGCGTTTCACCTCCAAATAATCTCAGAGAAAATGCAGAAAAAAACGGGCATCTATCACTAGACGCCCGCACTAATCCGTTTTTATCGGAATTAATTTCAGTTATCCTTGCCCAGGAACTCACTTATTCCTTAGGCGAGAAGCGGGAGCCTCTGCTTTTTTCTCAACTTTTACATAATAACAAAGATTACTAAGTCTTGTCAAGGCTTAATTTTCTTTTCGTGAGTATGATTCGATATCGCGACTCAACATTGCCATAAAGTCAGCTTGACTCATAGCTTGAGTTTGTTCTTCACCATACTTACGTACAGTTACAGTTTCTTCGGCCTTTTCGTTATCACCAACTACTAAAGTGTATGGAACCTTATTAACTTGCGCTTGCCGAATCTTATAACCCATCTTTTCGTTACGATCATCGATTGAAACCCGGATATGGTGAGCTGCTAACTTACTTTGAAGTTGCTTAGCGTAATCGAAGTGTAATTCATTTTTAACCGGGATAATTTCAACTTGCTTTGGTGCCAACCAAGTTGGGAAAGCTCCCTTGTAAATTTCGGTTAGGTAGGCTGTGAACCGTTCCATTGTTGAAACAATTCCCCGGTGAACCATAACTGGGCGGTGTTCTTGCCCATCGGCCCCAATGTATGATAGGTCGAAGCGTTCAGGTAACAAGAAGTCCAATTGGATGGTTGACAATGTTTCTTCGCCACCCAGAGCAGTTCTTGTTTGCACGTCAATCTTAGGACCATAGAATGCAGCTTCACCTTCTGCTTCAAAGTATTCTAAGCCCATATCATCCATAGCAGCTTTTAACTTGCTTTGAGATTTTTCCCACATTTCGTCGTCATCGAAATACTTTTCAGTATTTTCTGGATCCCGGTAACTAAGACGGAAACGATAGTCAGTGATATCAAAGTCATGGTAAACTTCTGTCATCAGTTGAATCAAGGTCTTAATTTCATCTTCGATGTGATCTGGTTCGATGAAGTCATGACCATCATTTAGCGTCATTTCCCGTACACGGGATAGACCAGTCAAGGCCCCGGATTTTTCATAACGGTGCATCATCCCTAATTCTGCGATTCGAAGTGGCAATTCCCGGTATGAACGCTTGTGGTGGTTGAAGACTTGAATGTGAGATGGGCAGTTCATTGGCCGTAATTCAAGCATTTCACCATCACCCATATCCATTGGTGGGAACATATCTTCACGGTAGTGGTCCCAGTGGCCGGATTGCTTATAGAGATCTAAGTTAGCTAAAACTGGGGTATAAACGTGTTGGAAGCCCCAAGCTACTTCTTTATCGATGATGTAACGTTCAATTGCCCGTCTGATTGTAGCACCGTTAGGCATCCAGTATGGCAATCCTGCCCCAACCTTAGGGTCAACAAAGAACAAGTCCAACTTGTTACCGATTACCCGGTGGTCACGTTCACGTGCCTCTTGTTGCCGCACTAACTCTGCATCCAAGTCTTTTTGCTTCAAGAAGGCAGTCCCATAAACCCGTTGAAGCATTGGATTACTTGAGGCACCCTTCCAGTAGGCACCAGCTACTGATAGAATCTTAAAGACCTTAACAGCCCCTGTCTTTTCAAGGGTCACAACATTAGAGAAGTCTACAAAATCACCTAACTTCTTACCAATTACTTGACCTTCTTGTGCTTGTTCTTCAACCAACTCTGTTTGATAAGGGTCACCAGCTACTAATTTTAACGCTTCTTCTTTTGAGTAGCTGACTGTTTCAATCTCTAAGTTAGCCTTTACCAATTCCTTCATTTTGGCTTCAATTTTTTCAAAGTCTGTTTCTGCCACTTGGCCTGCTTGGTTATCAGTATCGAAGTAGAAACCATGTTCAGTTGCTTGACCTTGACCAAAGTGCATTTCTGGATAAAGTTGCTTTAAAGCGGCAGCTAACACTTTAGAAGCTGTATTCCATAAAACAACTAGCCCTTCGTCAGAATCCTTAGTGATAATTTCAAGCGCTCCATCTTCTGTTAAGCCTGCTTGGTAGGCAACTAACTTACCATTGTACTTACCAGCTACTGCCTTTTTGGCAAGGCTGATTGAAATTGACTCAGCAATTTCTTTCGTTGTAACACCAGCTGCAAATTCTTTGACAGCACCATCTGGAAAAGTTACTTTAATTTGTTCCATTCTGCTTCCTCCTAGAATTGATAAATAAAAAAAGTCCCTAGTATCTACTGATACTAGGGACGTCATTAACGTGGTTCCACCCGATTTTTAAGGCCAGACTAAGCCTAACCTCCTCAAGTCCGTTGTTAACGGGTTCGACCCGGCCCAACTTTTCATTGGGCTCTTAAAATAAGAGCGGCAAAAAATTTACTGCGAGGTTTTCAGTCACGCCCTCGCTCCCTGCTTAAATTTCATTTAACTCTTACACGATTTAACTATATTTAAGCACTATCTAAAAAAGATTGCAAGCTTAAATTTACTTTTGTCTACGATTAGGCCCCTCTACTAAATACTCACTGGCCAAAAAGCGGATTCGTTCCATGATTCTGCGCGCCTTGACAGGCTCTGCTTCCCCCCGGTTATTGACCGTTAAATATTCACTTTCCAGCTGGGCCATCGCTAGGTTGGAACTAAAAAAGGTTGGTAGCTCTTCTTGCATACGGTATTGGAGAATAACCCCTAACACATCATCACGCAACCAAGAACTAAGCTGTTCTGCCCCAATATCGTCTAGCATTAATACCGGTGCTTTTTTGATTTCATCAATTAGCTGCTTAGTGTTATTTTCACCAATCGCACTTTTTATTTCAACCGCAAAGGAGGGAAAATGAACCAAGGTACTTTTAAAACCATTAGCGGCTAATTCGTTGGCAATCGCGGCTAATAAAAACGTTTTGCCCACGCCAAATTTCCCTTGGAGATACATTCCCTTATGAAACTCCTGTGGTTGTTCTTGATAGGCATCAATAAAAGCTAGCGCCGCCATTAAAACGTCTTGGCGCTTGGTTTGATCATAATCTTCGATACGTGCCCGCCTAATACTCTTAGGCATATTAATTGTCCGCACTCGCGTCTGTCTAGCTAATTGTTCCCTTTGAGCTAGCAATTCAGCCGTTGGTACATAGTTAACCTCTATCCTATGCTGCGAAATCATTAAACTAGGTGAATAACCCGGCATGGGAATTTCTTTTCCCTGGGCAATATTTTCCTTAATTTTAACGTACTCGTATAGTTTGCTAGCACTTCTTTCGATATCTTCTTGGGTCAATTCAGCCCGGTGTGCTTGCAGAAAAGTTTTTACATCAGGGTCTGCTAATGCTTTAGTGACTAACTTCTGGTAGCGTTGCCGCATATCAGTCGTCCTCATTTTTTCCTGCAATACCTTACCTACATTTTCCACTAGCCTCACCTCAACTTTCCGATTTCTTCTTAGCATTAATCTTAGCCATTAACTGCTCAATTTGCTTACTCTTAGCCGGGTCATCAGGCGTGTCCTTTTCTTGATAATCAGGTTTTGCCCAAGCTGGTAAGCTCTCCTTTTGAATAACCCGTCTTTTAACTGGTTGAAACTTCGTTTGCTTAGCTTGTTTATCTTTACGTTGATAAAAACTCCTTACCTGTCTAATAGCATCTTCGGGATTGCTAATTTGTTTTTTAGCCCAATCTGCCGCAATACTTTCAAAATTAGAGCCAAAGTAAGGTTTATTTTGATCCGACAATAGGTAGTGAATCAAAATATTAATCACCGCATTAGGTAGGCTTTGTCGTTCGACTAAATTTTGAACCAAGTAGCGCTCATTTTTAGTCGCAAAGGTACCCATGTCCGTCTTTAATTTCTCTAAAAATTCAAGGGGTAAGTAGGCCCGACAAGCTGCTATTAATTGTAAATCTTCAGTGGTCATTCCACTATTATCCACCTTGGCAGGCGGTGCCACTTCTGTTTGGATACTGGCCTTTAAATTTAACCGACTCTCAAACTGCTGGTTAGCTAATTGCTTAAATTTCAGCAAGTCAACTTGCCCTGTTTGGACATTGGCCGCCTGCTCTAGCAGCTGCACTATCTGTAACTCATCTAAGCCATAAAGGAGGTGGACCGTTTTTAGGGCATCATAGTGCTCTACTAATACCTGGGCATTTATAAAGGATTTAGTCAATAGTTGCTGTAAGAACTGCTTGTCTAGGTCATCTTCTAAATTAGCAACCACCTTACTTGCAGCAACTTTTTGCCCACCAATCACTTTGGGGGTATATAAATTATCTGTCTGTGTTAACTTATACACCTCTAATAAATTTTTGGTAATTTCCACCGCCTGAGGGTGGTTTAGTTGCTTAGGATTGTACTTTCTTTCGAGTTGTTCAAATTGTCTTTGCCCCACCGTTTCCAACAGCAAGGCGGCCATCAAATCATCAGTAAAAAAGCTCTGCCCCATCAATGGTTGTTGAACTTCGTAGATGTAGAGCTTGCCTAAAGAATCCTCTTGCATATAAGTTTTCAAAAGGCCTAGGGCCTCTAACTTAATGCGTGCCTCATAAAAAGTTGGTAAATCTACACCTAGGTTCACCAGTAATTCTTTATGCGCCTTGCGCTTAGACAAAAGTGGCTTATAATCAACATTGGCGCTCAAAAAGGCATACACCCCGTAAGCACTTACCCCCATTAATGGCTGGTACAATGGTAATGCCTGGCTGACCATTTCTAGATTCAACCAGGTCTTAGCCGTTATTATAAAACCGGCTTGCACATCCAAGTCTTTCCAGCCGGCAATAATTTCACGCCCGCTCCTTAACATCGCCTCTACCTTCTTTATTAATTATTAATGATGCTCTCTATCCATCAATTCATTTAATTCATCAGCAAAAGCACGCATATCCTTAAATTGGCGGTAAACACTGGCAAAGCGAATATAGGTTATCTCGTCAACATCTACCAAGATATCCATTATATACTGTCCAATTGCTTGGCTAGAGATTTCGTTTCCCCCAACTGCTCGGACCTTAGCTTCAACTTGATCAACAATTTTCGTTATTTCATCCATGCCAACAGGCCGTTTTTCAGCCGCCCGCATAATCCCCCGCAAGATTTTATCACGACTAAACTCTTCACGCGTTCCATTTCTTTTAATTACTAGTAGTGGGGTTACTTCAATTCGTTCAAAGGTTGTAAACCGATAACCACACTGTTCGCATTCACGGCGCCGCCGAATAGCATGCCCATCATCAGCAGGACGACTATCTACTACCCGTGAACTATTATTATGACACTGGGGACACTTCATTGTTCCTCACCTCAGTATTAATTCTTAAAATTTATGCAAATCAGCATAAAGCTTCTATCTTAAGCCATTTTAGCACTTGTTGATAGGTTTCAGCAACGCTTTTAGAATTGTCAATTAAAACATCCGCTAACTCATTACGCTTACTTGCTGGCAACTGGTTAGCAATTCTTTTACGAGCTTCAGCTGCGCTTAGATTATCCCGCTTCATTACCCGTTCAAGTTGCAACTTGCTTGGGATTGTCACCACCATTACCTTGTCACATAAAGTCTGATATCCTGTTTCAAACAGGAGGGGGATATCTAAAACAACCAGTTTAACTTGGGCTTTTTTAGCTGCCTCTATTTCACGTAAAATCTCTGTCCTAATTAGCGGCCCGGTAATGTCGGTTAGTGCTTTGAGCAAGTCTTTATTGCTAAAAACTAACTTACCTAATTTCTTACGGTCTAATTCACCGCTAGCAGTAAGAATTTCTCCACCAAACTTAGCTACAATCTGCTTTAAGCCACTACTCTTTTTAGCCACCACCTGCCTAGCAATCAAATCAGCATCTATAATCAAGGCACCATTTTGGGCTAAATAAGCACTAACAGTCGATTTACCACTGGCAATTCCACCGGTTAATCCTAAAATATAAGTCATTTTACTTCACCTGTTGACAGTGAGGACAAAAATGCGTCCCCCGTTGTGCGAGCACTATTTTTTCGATTGGCGTTTGACAGCGAGGACAAGGCTTGCCTGTCTGACCGTAAGCGTGTAGAGCGAATTGGAAGGAACCCGTCTGCTCAAAGGCATCGGTATATGAACGAATGGTTGTCCCCCCCGCTTCAACTGCTTTGCTTAACTCCTCAATTGTGTTGTCATGAATCGCTTGGGCTTGCTTGCTAGTTAACTGGTTACAAGGGGTAGCGGGATGAACCTTGCTTAACCATAAGATTTCATCAGCATAAATATTACCAATGCCCACTACTAAATTTTGATCTAATAAAGCCGGTTTGATGGCCTTTTTCTTTTTTTGCAACTGTTCATAAAATGTTGCAAAGGAAAATTCAGCTGCGGTCGGTTCAGGTCCTAGTTTGGCTAAAGATTTGACCGTCTGCTCACTTCCAGTCTGCACTAATTGCATGCGCCCAAACTTCCGCACGTCATTGTAACGCAACTGGCGCCCGTCAGCCAAAGTAAAAATAACGTGCGTGTGTTTTTCGACAGGCGCGTCCGCTTGTCTGACAAAGTATTTGCCTTCCATCCGTAAATGCGAAATCACAGTCCACTCATTACTAAAACGTAACAGCAAAAATTTCCCCCGCCGGTCAATTCGCTCTAGCGTCTGCCCGGTTAACCGCTGCTTGAATTCATCACTAGCTCCTATAATCATTTTCGGATATAAAACTTCTACTTGGCTCACCTTACTTCCAGCTACTAAAGACATTAAGCCCCGTCTAACTGTTTCAACTTCTGGTAACTCTGGCATTTAATTTCCCCCTTACTTAGCATCGAACCAACTGCGTCCATGCTTGCTTTCAACTTTTAACGGCACCGTTAATTTAACCGCCGAATCCATCACCTCTGGGACTAGGCGTTCTAAAATTGGAATTTCTTCTTTTGGCGCTTCAAAAATCAATTCATCATGCACTTGGAGTAACATTTTTGCAGCTAAGTTTTCTTTAGCCAACATCTCGTTCATCCTAATCATGGCAACTTTGATAATGTCTGCTGCACTCCCTTGAATTGGCGTATTCATTGCAGTTCGCTCAGCAAATGACCGTAAATTAAAGTTCTTGGCATGAATGTCGGGCAGATAACGCCGCCGCTTAAACAAGGTTTCGACATAGCCTTGCTTCTTAGCTAGTGCAACACTCTTTTGCATATATTGATGCACCCCAGGAAAGGCGGCAAAGTAGTTATCAATAAATGTCTTTGCCTCTTTATTGGTAATCCCAATGTTTCTAGCTAACCCAAAATCACTAATTCCATAAACAATTCCAAAGTTAACGGCCTTAGCTTGTCGCCTTAAATTAGGGGTTACTTCATCCGGACTATCTAAGTTAAAAATATTCATTGCGGTGTTGGCATGGATATCGAGCCCACTCTTGAAGGCCGCTTGCATGTTTTCATCTCCCGAAATATGAGCTAGAACCCGTAATTCGATTTGTGAGTAATCGGAAGAAAAAATCTCCCAGCCGGGCTTACTTGGAACAAAGGCCTGGCGAATCTTCCTACCTTCCTCTAACCTAACCGGAATATTTTGCAAATTAGGATCTACAGACGACAATCTTCCCGTGGCAGTTAGGGTTTGCGTATAACGCGTATGCACCTTATGGTCAGTCTCATCAGCCACTTTTAATAAACCTTCAACATAGGTCGATTGTAACTTGGCTAACTGCCGGTATTGTAAAATATTATCAACGATTGGAGCCTGGCCTTGTAATTTCTCTAAAATTGGAGCAGCGGTCGAATAACCTGTTTTAGTTTTTTTAGCGTAAGGTAAACCTAAATCCTCAAACAAGACCGTGCCTAATTGCTTAGGTGAGTTAATGTTAAATTCCTTACCTGCCTCTTGGTAAATAACCTGCTCGATTTCCGCCAACCGCTCTTTAAATTTACTTTGCATGCTTTCTAAACAATCGGTGTCTACCTTAATTCCAGCTAATTCCATCTCCGCCAACACTAGCGAGAGTGGTCGTTCCATTTCAAAGTAAAGCTGTTCTTGTTGATTAGCCTTTAACTGCTGGTATAAATCCGCCTTTAATGCCGCAATCGCTTTGACCTTATGAACCAGATGCTTGAAGTAAACAGCATCGTCACTTGGGAGCTTAAATTTTGCCCCCTTACCATAAACCACTTCATCACTGGCTATTTCCTGGTAGCCATGAGCCTGAGCTAAGATTCCTAAATCATTGCTATTTTCACTGTTGTCTAATAAGTAAGACACTAATAGTAGGTCAAAATCCACCCGAGCTAAGTCTAACCCTAAGCGCTTTAAGCCTACGTAAGTGCGTTTGCCATCAAAAACGTCTACGGCTTGCTTAGCCAAAAGCTCCTTTAAGGCTGGTTGCTTGAGTAGCTGGCAGTTGCGGCTAACAAAATAACTGTCATCTAGCTTTAAACTAAAGCCGGTTAACTCGGCTTTATGGTAATTAGGACCATCCATTTCTAAATAAAAGGCTACTTCCTTAGGTTGCCGCTCAGAAATCAGGTCCAAATTAGCCGCGGTTAAGACCGTATACTCTAATGGAGCTGCGGTTTTTTCTTCACTTACTTGCATCTTACTTAAGAAGGATTTGAAATCCATCTCTTGATAAAATGCCCGTAACTTCTCATCGTCTACTCCTGCCCACTTCGTATCGGCTAATGAAATTTCTACCGGCGCGTCTTGCCTAATTTCCGCCAAATCCTTGCATAAAAAGGCAACCTCGCGATCGTTGAGCAGATTTTCCTTTAGCTTAGATTGCTTCATTTGCTCGATATTTTGGTAAATCCCCTCAACACTATCATATTGAGTCAGTAACTTAATTGCGGTCTTTTCTCCAACCTTAGTTACCCCCGGATAATTATCGGAACTATCCCCGACCAAGGCCTTCATATCAATAATTTGTCTAGGATTCAACCCCGCAAATTTTTCGGCTATATATTCAGGCGTATAGTATTCAACTTCAGACACACCTTTTTTAGTCACGGCAACCGTTACTTTGTCAGTAGTTAGCTGAGTTAAATCCCGGTCACCTGTCACAATCGTCACCTGGTAGCCTTGATTTTCGGCCGCTTTAGCCATCGTACCAATAATATCATCAGCTTCAAAATTCACTAATTGATAGCTCTTAATCCCATACCCTGCCAACAAATCTGGGAAGTAGGGTAATTGTTCCGTCAATTCCTTAGGCGTTTTATTTCTATTACCCTTATAGGCGGCAAACTTTTCAGTTCTAAATGTTTTTTTCCCGGCATCAAATGCGACTAAGATATTACTTGGCTCCTCCGTCTTTAACAGTTTATCTAACATCGTATTAAAGCCATATAAGGCATTGGTATGTAAGCCATCATGGTTAGTAAATCTGTCAACCGAATTATATAAAGCATAAAAAGCTCTAAACGCGACACTATTTCCATCAATCAATAGTAATTTTTTTTCAGCCATCAAAAAGCCTCCCGTTACATCTTACTTCCTTTATTTTAACAAAGTTAGCGGGAAAGTAAAAATGAACTGCCGGTTATTAGCCCATAATAAAAGTGCGGATCCTTTGAAATTCAAAAAATCCGCACTTTCTTTTGGATTAACCTTAATCCTTATTTGACCCAATGCCAAAAATATTGAGCAATTGAATAAAGAGGTTAATAAAGTCAAGGTAAAGTTGTAATGCCCCCATAATTGCCAAGTTCGTCGTATTAACTTGGTGCCCATATTGAAGGTACATTAATTTAAAGCGCTGAGCATCATAAGCTGTTAACGCACTGAAGATTAATACCCCAATAATTGAGAAGGCAAATTGAATCACCGAACTTTGTAAAAAGAGGTTCACAATCGAAACGACAATCAAAGCAATTAACATTGCCAAGGCATGTCTTCCGATGGTAGCTAAACTTTTTTTAGTATTAGTCCCCATTAAAGCCAGCACTACAAAGACAGTTGCAGCCGAAGCAAAGGCTAGGGTCACACTTTGGGCAGTATACATTGGAATAATGATTCCAAATATTAAGCCTTCAAAGCCGGCATACAGGTAAAGCATTGTCGCACTCGCCACTGGATTGCGGTCGGCTTTAAAACTAATCCCGATTACCAGGGCAAACTGGAGGATAAACAAAATCCAGATTGCCAACTTGTTAGTCGCAAATAAAGTGACGACCTGGCTGTAAAAAACCCCCATTACGAGGTAAGAAACTAAGGCTGAAACTCCGACTGCCGTAGCCATAAAAGCATACATTTTACTCAAAAACCGATTTAAGCCTTGTTCATTAGAAACAATCATTCGCTCTTGGTTATTCATTTATATCAACCCCCTCTAAACTACTGGTTTCATCGAGAGCTAACTGTTCCAATTTTGGTGGACGCACCATGATAACGGCATCTAGGACCCGTTCATCATCCTCATCTACACCTTCAACAGAAATTGTAACGACTTCTTTCATTGTGTCAATTTTTATTACTTCAAAGTCAAAAGTAATAATTTGGTTGTGGTAGACAGGCGAGATTAAGTTCACATCCATATTAACAATTTCACTCCCTGGTCCAGGAAGTAACTTGCTAATCGAGCTAGTAATAATCCCGGTAAGCAAGATTGGTGGTACGATTGTTTGACCGTACTCAGTTTTAGCAGCATAATCCGGTTGCATATAAAGCGGATTAGTATCATTCGTTAAGCCTAGGTAAAGTAAAATCTCCCGTTCAGAGATCGTTTCCGTGACCGTTAACGAATCGCCTTCCTTTAACTCATCAATCTTTTTTCCTTGCCTATGCACATCTTCAGTCATAAACTGTGACACCTCCAATTAATCTTAAGCTTATCTTACCATATAATTGGAGGTAAAACCAACTAAAGGCTAGGGTTAAAAATTACTTAAGGTAGGCGTACTTATAATTCCATTGTGTTCCTGCCGTATTGTGAATAATCCCCTTGACCCGCTTCTTTTGTAAGTAGGCCGTGGTTTGTTGATACAGTGGGCTAACACCTTGTTGACTGTTAAATAATTTAGCTGCTGCTACTAGGTCATTCCACCGTGCCAATTTATCGTTGGCATCTTCGTTAGTTGCCTTAGCAATCAAACGGTCGTATTCCGAATTACTGTAATTTCCATAGTTATAAGATGTTCCTGTTAATGGAATTTGCAAGAAGGTAATCGGGTCGTTAAAGTCCCCACCCCAACCGGAAACATAGATATCAAACTCACCCTTACGGGCCCGCTCTAAGGCGCTCTTTCCTGGAATATTTTGGACCTTAACCTTTAAGCCTGGTAACACCTTTGTATATTGAGATTGTAGATACTGCGTTAACGCATCGTTTGTTGGGGTATCGCTTGAAGCCAGAATGTTAAAGGTTAGCTCTTTAAGCCCCGTTTCTGTCAAACCTTTGCGCCAATACTTTTTGGCTAAGTTAGCGTCATAAGCAACTGTCTTAGTCACGGCTTGTTCCTTGGAAAAATCTACGCCAGTTTGCGGATTTTTAGCTAAATCATTAGCTACAAAGCCCGTTGGGACTTGAGAACCATCCCCAAAAACTTTCTTTGTCAACACTTTTCGATCTAGTGCCAGCGACAAGGCCCGCCGAATATTTTGGTTATTTAAGGCTTTCTTATTAGCAGCGTTAGTAGCATTGAAGTTATAGGCTAAAAAGGCTACATAAGAATATGGATATTGTTTGAATTCACTACTGTTCTTGTAATTTTTCACCTGCTGACTGGACAACGGTGTCATGTCTAGCTTGTCTTGCTGATAGAGTTCATAACCCGTGTTAGGATTACTTACCACCTTATAGCTAATCTTATCTAACTTAACTTGTTTTTTATCCCAGTAATTAGGATTTTTTTGAAAACTCCACTTATCTGACGTCCCCGTCCAGTCCTTAATTACAAACGGACCAGAATAAACCATGTACTTAGAATTAGTGGCATACTTTTTACCGTATTTTTCAACCACCTTTTGATTTTGTGGTCCAAAAAGTGGGTAGGCCATTAAAACCTTAAAGTAAGCGATGGGTTTTTCTAAACTAATCTCTACCGTCTTGTTATCAAGTGCTTTAATACCTAACTGTTCCACCGGTAACTTGCCCTTGCTAATTGCGTCCGCATTTTTAACTCCGGAAAAGAGGTAAGCATAAGGTGAGGCCGTCTTAGGGGTGAGCGACCGCCGCCAAGAATAGACGAAATCTTGAGCAGTAATTTGGTCGCCATTACTCCACTTAGCATTCCTTAAGGTAAATGTCCAAGTTAACCCATCAGCCGAAACAGTTGCTTTTTTAGCCAAACCTGCAGTTGGCTGACCATTTTTGCCTAATCGATAAAAACTTTCAAATACATTACCTGTTTGCCCATAGCCAGTCGCCTTGGAAATATCAATCGTATCTAACGGCGCACTGGCAGATAAACGCAGTTCCTGTTGCTTGCTAGTCGTTTGTTGTTTGCCACAAGCCGTTAAGAATAACCCCGCTAATCCTAATGCCATGACTAACCCAACAATTTTTTTCTTCTGCATAGATCTTCATCCCTTCCCAATTTTATTAGTTACTAAACACAAAAAGGACCTGGATTTCCACAAACGGAAACACAGGTCCACCTACTTTTACTAGTATTAATTACGTTTAGTTAACTTAGGTTTTTTGAAGTGCGTTTCAATTTGTGTAACACAAAGGACATGTTGCCAGTTTGACAACATGAACAAGTCATTGTGTTTACACAAACTAATTTAGTCATTTCACGCACTCCTTTCTCAATCTATGCTTTTAGCATAAGCGTTAACTTACTTTTTGTCAATATATTTTTAAAATTAATTATTCTTTAAACTCAAATTACTTAAGAGTTCTTCATAGACGTGTTCATACTTAGTGATATCACCAGCCCCCATGAAGACTACTACATCATCATGGAAGTCTAACAGAGGTGACATGTTGTCCATACTTAAAATTGCGCCACCCTTAGTAATCTTAGCGCCTAAGTCTTTAGCAGACACCTTGCCATCCTTTTCTCTAATTGATGAGAAAATTTCTGTCAAAAAGACTTTATCGGCTAAATTCAAGCTGGCCGCAAATTCATCCATCAGCGCAATTGTCCGGCTAAAAGTATGTGGTTGGAAGACAGCAATAATCTTCTTATCTGGATATTGTTGCCGGGCTGCGTCCAAGGTTGCCTTGATTTCGGCTGGATGGTGGGCATAATCGTCAATAATCACCATATCAGCGACGCGTTTTTCAGAAAAACGTCTCTTAACCCCTTTGAAAGTTAACAGTTCCCGCTTAATTTCGTCTTGATCTACTTTTTCAAAGTAAGCCACTGCAATCACTGCCAAACTGTTTAAGACGTTATGTTCCCCAAACATCGGAATTTGGTAAGAACCAACGAATTCATCAAAGTGGTAAACATCAAAGGTCGAACCCTTGGTGGTGCGCTTAATGTTTTCAGCCCTAAATTCATCGTCTGCTTCGGTTCCATAAAAGTGAACTGGCACGTCATACTTTAGCTTACGTAAATGTTTGTCTTCGCCGTAAGCAAAAATACCCTTCTTCGTATTCCGAGCTAGCGTTTCAAACGCATCACACACATCGTCAATCCCTGTAAAGTAGTCCGGGTGATCGAAGTCAATGTTAGTCATAATAGTGTAATCTGGGTGATAAGCTACAAAGTGCCGGCGGTACTCGTCCGCTTCAAAGACAAAGAAACGTGAGGCCGAAATTCCCTTCCCGGTTCCATCACCGACCAAAAAGCTAGTAGGTGCTACTCCGCTTAAAACGTGGGCTAACAACCCACTGGTACTTGTCTTACCGTGAGCACCAGCTACCCCAATGCTAGTCGTTTCAGTCACTAACATTTCTACTGTTTCCGGGTAAGTTTGCACCTTCAAGCCTAGCTCCTTAGCGCGCTTAATTTCTTCATGATCTTCACCAAAGGCATTCCCCTTTACAATCGTCATGCCTTCCTTGATATTTTGAGCACTAAAAGGTAAAACTTCAATTCCAGCCTGTTCTAACCCTCTTTGGGTAAAGGTATACTTATCAATATCAGACCCTGCCACTTTGCAACCTTTATCCTTTAAAATTAGGGCTAATGAGCTCATCCCAGTCCCTTTAATGCCAACGAAGAAATATGTGGTATCCATATTCATAATAATAATCCTCTTTTCTAATTCACACTCAGAAATAGTGTAACATAAAAGCTCTCTGATTTGTTTTAAATTTAGCCCTGTGCTCTTAATTTATTTAGTCCTTCTTGAGTCAAGAATACCTTACGTGGTTTAGAGCCATTTGACCTTGAAATATATTGTTTTTCCTCAAGTTGATCAATAATCCCCGCCGCGCGGTTAAAACCAATCGAAAATTCCCGTTGAAGTTTAGAGGTAGAAATAGCCTCTTCATTGACAATATAGTCCAAAATCCTTGGAAAGAGCTTATCTTGTTTTTCATCTTCGGTTAACTTTTTCTTTAGGTTTTCCGGGTCAAAAGCATACTTAGGTTGACCTTGACTCCTAACAAAGTCAGTCACTTGGTCGATTTCATCTCCAATATAAGTTCCTTGCAATCTGACTGGCTGACTACTTCCGTTGCCTAAATAAAGCATATCCCCCCGGCCGAGGAGTCGTTCCGCCCCGGCGGTGTCAATAATTGTCCGGGAATCAACTTGACTTGAAACCATAAAGGCAATGCGGGTAGGAATATTATTCTTAATCGTTCCAGTTATCACGTCAACACTTGGTCTTTGGGTGGCAACAATTAGATGAATTCCCGCCGCCCTTGCCTTAGCCGTAATCCGAGCAATGTAATCTTGGACTTCCGAAGAGGCCACTAACATTAAGTCAGCAAGTTCATCAATTACCACCACAATGTAAGGTAATTTCAAACCATACTGGGCGCTTTCTTCGGCCTTGGTGTTAAAGCCTTCGATATTTCTTACTCCTGCAGCCACTAATAATTCATAGCGTCGTTCCATCTCTGCTACCACCCATTTTAAGGCGGCAGCAGCTGCTTGTGCATCGGAAATGACTGGCGCTAACAAATGAGGAATTCCTTGATAAGGAGCCATTTCAACGGCCTTAGGATCAATCAATATCAATTTCACTTCTGCTGGGCTTGCCTTGTACAAAAGTGAAACGAGCATACTATTAATAAACACAGACTTCCCAGAGCCGGTCGCCCCCGCAATTAATCCGTGGGGCATCTTTTGTAAATCTGTCACCTGGGGGTTGCCAAACAAGTCTACCCCTAAAGCAACGGTTAGTGGCGATTTAGCCTCTAAAAAGGCTTGCGACCCCAAAACTTCAGCCAAGTTAACCGGCCGGGCATAGCGATTAGGAATTTCAATTCCGACGCTACTCTTACCAGGGATTGGGGCTTCAATCCGGACATCTCGAACTGCTAAGGCTAGCTGTAAATCATCCGTTAAGTTCGTGATTTTACTTACCTTTACTCCCCGGCCTAGTTTCACCTCAAATTGAACTACGGCTGGTCCAATTGTCCAGTTAACAACCTGGGCGTCAACCCGAAATGATTTTAAGGTCTCATCAAGCTTGGTTGCCTGTTCACTTACCCAGGTGGTTACTTGTTCGGTATTTTCGCTGATTGGAGCCGGTAATAAGGTCAAAGCCGGCCGCTCATAACCCCCGGCCGCTTGTTTTGCTTCGCCACTCACATCCGAGATTACGCTTGCTTGTTTAGGTTGCGCCGGCGTTTGAACCACTGGCTTTGTGGTTGCTAGGGGCTGCTTATCATTTACAGTTTTAACCGGCTGTTTTTCTTGGACCTTTTCAAACTCAACTACTGGTTCTTCTTTTTTAGCCGCTTCTTCTTCAATAACCGCCGCAACTTGCGCGGCCTCAGGTTGGCTATCCGCGACAGTTTCAGTTTCTGTTTGAGTCAGTGGTTGTTCAGGAAGTTCGTGGGATTCAAAAACTACCACCGCTTCCGAACTATCCTCAACTGCCTTAGCTGGACTAGCTTCAACCACAGCAGCTTCCATCTCAGCTTGTTTCACTGGTGTCGTTACTTTACTTGGAGTTTCAAAATCAACTACCGGTTGCCGCAAATCAAACAACTCTAGTTCCTGTTGACTTGCAATTGATTCGTCTTGAAATAAAATAAAGTCTGTCTTAGCCTTTTTTAGCTGCTGACTTAACTTTTGATACTTGGCCTTTAGATCAACCACCGGACCTTGCTGTCTAAATGGTGGAAAGGTCCGGGGATGAAAGCCACGGCTATTGTTATAGGCCGTCTTTCGAGTCAAATTAGTGGCGACTCGTTTATCCCTTTGGTTTTCATGTTTTGCTTTAAATCTATTATTTTCACCAGCCACTTTAGTCTTTGTTTGATAAAAGGCTGGTCCTGTATATTTTTCCATCTTCCCATTCCTAACAAAAAAATTGGACTAGTAGCAAATAGCTTGTACTAGTCCAATTTTAACATACTCTTTGATTAGTTGATAAATAATTGCCGCCCTTTTTCAAAGTCAAATGCTTGACCAACAGGAAATTCGTCCGCATCAAGCACTAAGATACCACGTTTTTGAGGAGCATTAGGTAAGGCTAATTCGCGCGCTGCACATAACATGCCATCGCTTTTAACTCCGCGTAGCTTACCTGGCCAAATTAAAGCACCACTTGGCATCATTGCTCCTACCTTAGCCACTACCACGTGTTGGTTTACATCAACGTTAGGGGCACCACAAACAATTTGTAAGACTTGCTCATTATCAACTTTAACCTTGGTAATGTGAAGGTGATCCGAGTCTGGATGCTCTGTCATTTCAAGTACCTTACCCACCACAAACTTAGGACTTAAATCAGCCTCTAATTCAGCTTTAAAGCCCACCGCTTCTAAGTGGTCGTTTAAAGTCGCCACTTGAGCCGTTGTCAAAAAGACTTGTCCTTGTCCCTTTAAGTCCGGTAAATATTCACCCAACTTAAAAAAGTTATAGCCGAGGGTTAAATCTGTCTTAGGTTCGTAAATCCGTGTCACATCCTGCTTTTGTTCGCTTGCCTGCGTGCTTTTATCCGGATTAATAATCGTCACTAACACGTCTCCCATTTGACTTGGATTGTAACTTGAAATTAACATCTGCTCCAAAACTCCTTATATTTTATTTAGCAGCACTTAAAAAGGCTGTTACTTCCGCCTTCGTCTTACGATCTTTATTTACGAAGCGGGCTACTTCTTTACCATCACGGTAAACGATAAAACTTGGAATTCCCATCACCATCAATTCTTGGCACAGGTCAAGGTTTTCATCACGATCAACTTGGATGAAAGTAAATTCCTTAAATTCAGCTTCGATTTCTGGCATAGCTGGTTTAATAAAGCGGCAATCAGGGCACCAATCTGCAGTAAAGAATAATACGTAGGCACCGTTTGCCAATTTTGCTTCCATTTCTGCTTTATTCATCTTAGCTAACATTTCCATTGGACATACCTCCAAATAATTTAATTGACTTCATTATAAGCTACAAAGAGGTAGTTGCAAACTTTTTTGCTTACTTTTTAAAAGCGAGCCGCTAGCTTGTAAATTGGTTGGCCCTTAGAACTGAATTTTTCTTCATATTCAGTCATTACATTGTCTACCACAGCCTCTTCATCTGCGTGTAAATCTAACCAGACTTTCTCAAAGGTCATCCCAAAATTATTAAGACTTGCTAGGGAATATTCAAATAAGCCCCGGTTATCGGTCTTAAATTCCAACTGACCATCGGCTACCATTATTTCCTTATAGGCCGCTAAAAACGACTTGTAAGTCAGGCGCCGTTTTTCTTGCCGATTCTTAGGCCAAGGATCGGAGAAATTCAAATAAATCCCAGCCACTTCGTCAGTTGCAAAAAATTCAGTCAAGCCGGCCCCGTTAGCGCAGACTAACTGTAGGTTAGGTAGTTGTTCTACCAATTGCTTTTTTAAGGCAATTCCAGTCGCAACAGTCTGCATTTCTAGGCCGATGAAGTTATAGTGGGGATATTTTTTAGCCATCTCTACAATAAAGCGCCCCTTACCCATTCCAACTTCAATGTATAAAGGTTGTACTTTTTCAAACCGTTCTTGCCACTTACCCCGATACTCACTAGGATTAGTTACCACCCACTGTGGATTTGCTTCAATCAAGGGCTTAGCCCAAGGTTTATTGCGTAAACGCATATTTTCCTCCCTTACTAAAATAAAGCTGGAAGGCAGACTACCTTCCAGTCACTTATTACTAAATATCTGTTTGTTTCTTAACCACTTCGTCGAGTTTAATTATGTCTTGGTTCATTTCATGGAAATGACCACGCTGATGCTTAGCTTTGATTTGCAACAACAGGTAACAAAAACTATACCAATTAATCCTTAGCATTAAATCGTCGCTAGGCTGTTCTTGGCCATTAGCTTGGTAGGTTTGTAGCCATTGCTGCCAATTATTACGTGGGACATATTGACACATTAACATGCTTAAATCATACGCTGGGTCCGCAATCACCGCAGACTCCCAGTCAACCAAGAAAAGGTTGCCTTGGTCAGATAAAAGCCAATTTTTGTGATTTAAATCGCCATGACATACTTCGTAATTCGAGCGCTTAACTTGTGGCTGCTTAGCGCGTAACCGATTAGCTACGGTTTTTAAGAGCGGATGGTGGCGTAAGTCTTGTGGCAGCCCCCGAAAATACCGCTGAAGTAATTCCTCCGGTGTTACCACCTGACCACCAACTTGTTTTAACATCCGCTTTAACAAAGCCGAATGGTGCAGTCGGTACAATAAAGCAGAAACAGCTTCGCTATCCATCTCGGCCTTATGTAGGCACCGACCATTTAGCCACTCTTGAGCCGTTAAGGTATCCCCTGTCGTCATTCGTTTTGTCCAAACTAACCGCGGGGTAATCCCTTCGATCGACAAGGCGGCTAAAAAGGGAGACGTATTCCGTTTCAAAAACAACTTCTCTTGTTGCCTAATCCCCATGTACGCCGTCCCAGTATCACCATCTATCGGTAAAATGCGCCAACCGTTTTCTAAATCGAAATCCATCTTGGCTCTCCTTCTACTGATATCGATAACAATACAAGTCTACAAACTTAGAGGCACAGTGTCAAGTTAGTTTTTCCTAACCCGTCCTTGCCGCCAAACAAAATAGGGCTTGGTAATTAGGTAACTTTCTAACACTAACCCTAACAATAGGCAAGAAAACAGGTAGACATTTTGACCAGTAACTAATACTAGGGTGCTAAAGATAATGCAAACTGGCACTAACAATCGTAACAAGACCCCACTAAATTCACGTAACCGTTGTTTGTCACTAAGCGGGTAGAGGTAAACAAAGACTATCTCTTGGTAACGGTCACTCAAGCTAAATAATTGTAAGCCAATTAGATAAAGAAACAATCCGGCGACCCCACACGCTAGGTAATAATTCTTAATGAATATAAGAAGCAGGCTGCCCAATACTGTTAGGCGTAAATAAATCCCTAAGTACTCACTGGTTCTCATAAACCCACGGAGGTACAAAAAAGTATACGCTGGCCTTGTGGGTAAGAGCCAGTCTAAATACTTCCTTCTTTTAGCGCTCGTCGTCACTAGGTTAACATCCGTAAATAAGTTAAAGAAACGGTACAAACCTTGCATACGGGCCGCTTCTTTTTCGATTAAAAACTTCCAGGCCACTACTTGCTGGTTTACCTTGAGGCCATAAAGACAACCTAGCCAAAATCCCCCGCTTAGTATCAAACCACCTAGTGGAAAATAACTAGCCAGTACAACTAGTATCAAGCTAGCTAGCTTCATAAATCCCACTTGTTTTAAGGGTGCAAAGCCGCGCAAATAATCCCAGTAAAGTCCTAGTTCCTTTAATAGTAGTTGGTTTAGGCCTAAACAGATTAGTTGCCCTAAACTAAAGTTAAGGATGATTTTTAAATAGGGACACAACAGTAAGTAAATCACAGCTTGTTCGCAGAGGCAAGCCAGGCTAGTATAAACAAATGATTTCTTTAAATAGTGCTTTAAATCCGATTCTTTAGGCGCCAAAAACACCAGGTCAGCTGGCTCCAAAAAGGTTGCCAGGCGACCAAAGCTTAGGGCTAATCCCAAAATTAAGGCGACTATAATTTTGGTCCACCCCAAACCTTGACTAAGTGCATAAGTTTTCAAAAAATTATTGTAGTTATAGGCGACCGCCCCACAAATAAACAGTAACGCTAACACAAAGTGGTCATTTAAAACATAGCGTAAGTATTTTAACAGGCGTTTATGGTAGGCCTGCCGCCGTTTTTGCCATAATTCGTCCATGCTTAGTTCCTCTCTATCATTTGAAGATACAAATCAGCTAACGTTGCCTGACTATTCCCATATTTTGCTTGTAACTCAGCTAAACTACCGCTCGCCGTCACTTGTCCCTCATTGAGGAGCACAAACTTGTCACAGTAGTTTTGGGCGGTATCCAAAACGTGAGTCGACATTAAAATAGCCGCTCCCTGTGCCTTTCTTTGGGCGATTAATGCCAGTAAATCCCTAATCGCTAGCGGATCTAAGCCCAAAAAAGGCTCGTCAATAATAAATAAATCTGCATCCGTCAAAAAGGCACAGACAATCATTACCTTTTGTTTCATCCCCTTAGAAAAGTTGGCCGGAAACCAGTCTAACTTTTTATCTAAGCGAAAGGTTGTTAATAGTTTTTGGGCTCTTTGCCAGGCCTGCTTTTCATCTAAGTTATAGGCCATGATAGTCAAATCAATGTGTTCTTTTAAGGTTAGCTCTTCATATAAGATTGGACTTTCCGGAACGTAGGCTATGCTTTGCTTATAGCGTTTGCTATCTTTGCTTAAACTAACCCCGTTAATCTTAATGCTCCCCTTTTGTGGTCTTAACAAGCCAATAATATGGTTAATGGTTGTAGACTTACCTGCACCGTTTAACCCAATCAAGCCCACTAATTGTCCTTTAGCTACCGTAAATGAAACTTGCTTTAAAACAGGAATCTGTGAGTAACCACCAACTAAATCTGTTACTTCTAAAGTCATGAACTTCCTCTTTTCTAAAAAAACATTTTCTTTAATTATACATTAACTTAAACTTTCCTTTATAGTGTATACTGATAATTGTAAACTATTTTTATTTTTCAGAAAGAAGGTCTTTTCATGGAAGATTGTATTTTTTGCAAAATTATCGCGGGTGAAATTCCTAGCACCACCGTCTACGAAGACGAAGTTGTCAAGGCGTTTTTAGATATTACCCAAGTAACTCCAGGTCATACTTTAGTCATTCCTAAAAAACACGTTCCTGATTTATTTGCTTATGATGAAGAACTAGCCAGCCAAGTCTTTGCTAGAATTCCTAAGATTGCGCGCGCTATCAAGGCTGCTAATCCTGAGGTAGTTGGTTTAAACTTGGTCAATAATAACGGGCAAGCCGCTTATCAATCTGTCTTTCATTCCCACTTCCATTTAATCCCACGCTTCGGCGCTGAAGATGGATTTGCGATGAAGTTCACCGATAATTCTGCTAACTACACTCCAACTGACTTGGCCCTAATTGCTAAAAGTATCGAAACCAAGGTGGAAAAATAAGTGACAAAACCAATAACTAAAATTTTATGCATCTCCGCGCTTGCAGCTGGTGCCTACCTCAAACGTGACCAAATCTTGACTACTGGCCGCCAGCTCAAACAAACTGTTGACGAAAACATTGCGGCCGTAGATGATTGGCTAGCTGCCCTGCAAAAAGTTAATGCTTCCTTGACACACTTAGCCCAAGAAGTAGATGCTGCTTTACCCGTTATTTCAGAATTAGGTGAAGCCGTGGCAAAGTTTAGTGAAGAAAGTAGTAGCCACATTGAAGCTTTAACCGACTTTGACTTAAAAAAGTGAACTTTTTTTGAATTGTTTTAGATTTTTCTATAAAAGAAGAAATTTATGCTCAAAGTTCAAGTTAGATGTGGTATAGTTATAAGCGTTAACTTGCTTTGCAAGAAATTTAATGAAACGGATGTGTTTTCTACAATGAAAAAATGGTTAGTGGCATGTGCTGGTGTCCTAATGACCTTTAGTTTGGCTGCTTGTTCTAAAACTGTTGCTACTACTTCAGGTGGAAAGATTACTGAAAGTGAATACTACTCCAGCATGAAAAAGACTTCATCTGGTAAGGCCGTCTTAGAACAAATGATTCTAGACAAGGTCTTAGAAAAAGACTATGGTTCAAAGGTTACATCTAAGAAAGTTGACAAACAATTCAACGAACAAAAGGAAAAGTATGGTTCAACTTTCTCCACAGTCTTGTCACAATATGGTTATACTAACTCTTCTTTCAAAAAAGCTATTCGCTCTAACTTACTCTTAGAAGAAGCTGTTAAAGACCATACCAAGATTACTAACAAGATGTTAAAGAAGCAATGGGCTAAGTACCAACCAGAAATTACCGTTGCTCATATCTTGGTTTCTAAGAAGTCTGAAGCCGAAGACATTATCAACCAATTAAAGGCTGATCCTACCTACGCTAACTTCAAGAAATTAGCTAAGAAGAACTCAACCGACTCTTCAACTGCTAGCGATGGTGGTAAATTACCTTCATTTGACAATACTGATACTAGTTTAGCTTCCTCATTTAAGAAGGCAGC
>HBJMI04202__coassemble_596_pt1 | contig 29678 bp, 31 predicted proteins | sample HBJMI04202__metabat2_low_PE_011 | metagenome-assembled genome bin HBJMI04202
CATAACGAGGCTGCCAGTCTAGAGTTGAAAAAATTGTTACAAACGCGCTTTGCTGATATGCAGGTGAAAATTTTGATGGCTGTCTTAGCGGATAAGCAAGCTGATAAAATGATTGCTAATCTAGACTCTTTGCCTAACGTTGAGTTAACGTTAACCACCTTTGCTGGTCCGCGAGAGGTAACCAGTTTAAAACATTATCAGGCTCATTTTCCCGATTTAAGGACCGAGGAAAATTGGCAAGCGGCCTTTCTAAAAATCATAAAAGAGCTAAATGGTGACGACATGTTGCTAATTACTGGTTCGTTATATTTTATTTCGGACGTTAGAAATTATTTTATAGAAGAGGGGTAAGTAGATGGACTTAGACTTAGTTTTATTTGACATGGATGGATTAGTATTTGATTCTGAGACAGTTTACTTTGAAGCTAATCAGATTGCGGCTAAGGAGTTAGGGTTGGCTAACTATACGTTTGACTATTATCAACAGTATATAGGTGCTGGTGACGATGCGATGGTTGCCGGGATGATTAGGGATTATGGTGATGAAAAAGTAGTTGCCCAATTTATGGAACGCAGCAAAGCCTTGGTTCACCCGTTGGTTAAGCAGGGCGAATTAAAAATTAAGCCTGGTTTCCATGAATTAGTTAGTTACCTTAAAGCAAAACAGACCAAAATCTACTTGGCTTCAAGTAACTTTATAAGCGAGATTAACTTTTTCCTTGAAAATACAGGCTTAAGTGGAACCTTCGATGGGATTATTAGTGCAGACGACGTTGCTAAGGCAAAACCAGCTCCAGATATCTTCTTGGCAGCATGGGAAAAGGCAGGCTGTCCCCCTAAGGAAAAGTGTCTTGTCTTAGAAGATTCACTAAACGGCATTAAGGCTGCTAACAATGCGCAGCTACCAGTGGCAATGGTGCCTGATTGTATTGCCCCTAATGACTATGCCCGGCAAAATACGGTGGCAATCGTTGCTGACTTAGCCAAAATTAAAAATCTTTAATAAAGAATTGATTTACCTCCCCTTTGCGTATTTTAAAAGTGAGGAGGTTTTTTTATGTCATTAATTAATGTTTACCCTAAAAACTATTTACAGGCCAAAGTGGCTAAATTTTCAAGCGCAGCTTTAACGGACAGGGAGTTGTTAACCTTTTTATTTGAACAACATTATTCGCAAAATAAAAGCAAACAGTTAGTGGATAAGTTTTTTAAAGAGTATGAAAGTTTAGGCTACCTGGAATATTTTACGCTGACCGATTGGCAAAAATTTTTAGCAGACGCTGATAAAGCCGCCGTTTTTGCAAGTCTATGCGAATTTGCACGGCGGTACCGGTCGCAACGTCATTTGAATTTAGGACAGATATATTCGAGTAAGGAGGTAGGAGAATTTTTAATAGAACGCTTGGGAGCTAATAAACAAGAGTGTCTGGTGCTATTGGTCTTAGATAATAAAAATCAGCTCTTAGATATGAAGACCATTTTTAAAGGAACGCTTAATTCCTCGCTAGTTCATCCACGCGAGATTTTTAATTTTGCACTTCGTTACAGTGCCGCCCGCTTTATGGTGGCCCATAATCACCCGAGTGGTAACTTGCAGCCGTCGCAAAATGATTTAGCAATGACTAAGAGGTTACAGCAAGCGGGAGAGATTATGGGCATTGAGTTACTTGACCATATTATTGTCGGCAATGATAATTATCTAAGTATGCGTGAAGAAGGAATTATTAACTAAAAAGCTGTTTTTTGTTGAGCAAGTATGATAAACTTTGAAATGATTTAGTATTCAGAGGTGCAAGTTAATGTTAACTGGAGTAATTGATACATTCGAAACAGAAAAGGGCTACGGTTTTATTAAACCAGATGATAGTCGTGACAAGATTTTTATGTACTATACGGCCTTAAAGCAAGGAGACTTTAAGACCTTAAGTCCCGGACAAAAAGTCAAGTTTTTAATTATGGAAGGGAAAAAGGGTCCGCAAGCCGTGATGGTTGAATTGATTGATTAAATAAGATTTAAAATAATCATTAAGATTAACCGTAAACAGCAACAAGTAACTTTAAATCTTGTATGCTAAGGACTATAGTAAAATAGTCTGAACGATATCTAATAAAGTATGGTATAATTTTACTATATTGTGAATTTAAAGGCCATAATGGCATGTGAAGGGATGAAATTAACGTGTTCGGAATCGGAACAAAAAATATTGGAATTGATCTTGGGACAGCTAATACAATTGTCTACGCAGAAGGTAAGGGGATTGTTTTACGTGAACCATCTGTAGTAGCTAAAAATACTAAAACTGGTGAAATTGTATCTGTTGGTTCAGAAGCACGCGATATGATTGGGCGGACACCAGAAAGTATTGTCGCAATCCGACCAATGAAAGACGGGGTTATCGCTGATTACGATACTACGGTCGCAATGATGAAATACTATATTGAAAAGGCATGTGGTCGCAGGGCAGGCAAGCCTTACGTGATGGTCTGTGTTCCAAGTGGTGTAACTGAAGTTGAAAAGCGGGCCGTAATTGATGCAACTAGGGTTGCGGGCGCACGGGACGCTTATGTTATTGAAGAACCATTTGCTGCAGCGATTGGGGCAGGGCTTCCAGTTATGGATCCAACTGGGAGTATGGTAGTTGATATCGGTGGTGGTACAACCGATGTTGCAACCATTTCTTTAGGTGGAATTGTGTCTAGTCGTTCAATCCGGATGGCTGGTGACAAGATTGATGAGTCAATTATTTACTACGTACGTAAGAACTATAACTTGTTAATTGGTGAACGGACAGCTGAACAATTGAAGATGGATGTTGCTTCTGCCTCCGTAGAATTTGCTAAGGAATTAGATAGTCAAACGATTCGTGGGCGTGACTTAGTAACTGGTTTACCAAAGACTATCGAAATCAAGGCAGAAGATGTGGCGACTGCTATCCAAGAAGTAGTTGAAGAAATTATTACCGCGATTAAAGAAACACTTGAAGAAACATCTCCTGAAATTGCAGCCGATGTGATTGACCACGGGATTGTCTTAACCGGTGGTGGTGCACAATTACGTCACTTACCAGAAGTAATTGCAGAAGCTACTAAGGTACCCGTTTTTGTTGCTTCAGAACCATTAGATTGTGTTGCAATCGGAACTGGTGAATCACTTAAGAGCATCGACGTTATGAAGAAAAAATAATACTGACGGTTAAAGGTCATAGAGGTTAAGAGGTTGGAGTTTAATCGTCCAGCCTCTTAATTTTTAGTTATTACTAATTTGGGAGGCAGCTTTATGCAGAAGGCTTTTTTCAACAAGAAACTAGTTATTATCTTAATTACGTTAATTATTAGTTTTCTTTTGATTGCATTTTCAATTTCTGTTCGCAATAATCGCAACACACCATCCTTTATTCAAAAAATAGGCAATGAGTCTGCAAGCTTAGTCAATCGAGTTGTGGATTTACCACTAACTGCTATTAGTAACTTAGGGACGGCTATCTCTGATTTACATAATACCTATGAAGAAAATGAATTACTGAAAAAAAAGATTGATAGCTTAGCAGCTACCAAGATTGAAAATCAAACACTAAAATCAGAAAATAAGCAATTAAAGCAACAACTACACTTAAACAAAAGTTTAACTGATTATACTAAGGTTACTGCTTATGTATTAGCTAGAACACCATCTGCTTGGCAAAATCAAATTATTATCAGTAAAGGAACTAATGCAGGAATCGTTAAGAATTCTGCAGTGGTTTCTGATCAAGGTTTAGTTGGGCGGGTTACTGAGGTAAATGCTACTAATAGTAAGGTAGAACTTGTAACCACCAAAAATGATGCCGCTAACCGCTTTGCTGTTCAACTTACTAATGATAAAGGTGAAACGGTCAACGGATTAATTACAGGTACTTCTGGTAAATTCTTAGTAATGGGACAGATAACTAATAATGCTAAGGTTAAGAAAAATACTAAGGTCGTTACTTCCGGTATGGGGGGAACCACCCCACAAGGAATTTATGTGGGTAAGGTGGTTAAGGTCTCTACAAGTGGGGACAGCTCCAATACTAAGATTTACATTCAACCGGCCGCCGATATGAATAAACTAAATATCGTAACTGTTGCCAAGAAAACTGACTAGAGGGTGAAGCATAGTGGCGAGTACAAAAATGAGATACCTTTTTCCGATTGGATTATTTTTAGCACTATTTTTAGATGGGGCATTAAGTGGACACTGGGCTAACTATTTATTTACCCAGACAACCTTCATGGAGAGCAGACTGGTTTTGTTATGGTTGGTAATGGCTGTTTGTTACAGTGACGCTAGGCATATTTTTGTTTGGGCAACCGTTGCTGGGTTGCTATTTGATAGCTACTATACGGGAATTTTAGGACTATTTACCGTAATGTTGCCGCTAATTGTCTATCTAACACGTGAAATCATGAAATACTTCACCCCATCATTTATTGTGGTATTATTAATATATCTAATTGATATTACGGTTTTAACCATACTATTTTATTGGGCCAATGTATTAATAGGATTTACTAGTGTGTCGGTAGCAGACTTTATCGGACAAAATCTAGGTCCGACTTTAATTTATAATTTAGCTTGCTACGTTATCTTGTTTATGCCTTTGCACTGGCTATTTACGAAATTTGCTTAAAGGGGTGTAGGTATGCAGACAGTTATATTAAAGGGACATAAGGATGGTTACGAGATCACTTTAAAAGATGATGCGGACTTTACTTTGATTACTTCAGAATTAAGGCAGTTATTGGAGGGCCTAAAGCAAGATGAAGGCTCAAAGCAAACAACAATCACCTTTAAAGTAAATACTGGAGCACGCCTACTTAATACCTGGCAGAAAAAAGAACTAGAAAAGGTTTTTGGCGACTATCCTTATTTTGCCATTCATAAAATTACAGCTAGCGTAATTGATAAGCAAGAGGCATGGGATTTTATGGAGAACCACAATATTCATATTAACGCTGCAACCGTAAGAAATGGCCAGGTCTTAGAATTAACTGGTGATGTTTTATTTGTTGGGGCCGTGCACCAAGGTGGGGTTTTGCAAACTAGCGGTAGCATTTATAGCCTCGGCAAAATCGAAGGCATTGTCCATGCTGGCTATGATAATAACTCGCGAGCAATTATTGCGGGTGAGATTTCTAAGGCTCAGCAAGTAAGAATTGGGGATTTGGTCGATATTGTGGAAGAAAAGACAATTCCGACTAGTAGATGTTTAGTGTATGTAAATGATTTGCATACACTAACCTATGCAGATATAAGTGAACTAAAGGCACTTAGACCTAAATTATTTGTAAAAATAGGGGGTTTCTAAGATGGGAAAAGCAATTGTAATTACATCCGGTAAAGGTGGAGTTGGTAAGACAACCACGACTGCTAATTTAGGAACTGCGTTAGCTTTGCAAGGCAAAAAGGTTTGCCTGGTGGATTTAGATATTGGGCTAAGAAATTTAGACGTGGTCTTAGGTTTGGACAACCGGATAATATATAATATTGTTGACGTAGTTGAAGGAAGAGCCAAACTTCACCAGGCCTTAATAAAGGACAAGCGTTTTGATAATACTTTATTCTTGTTAGCGGCTGCACAAAATACAGATAAGGATGCCCTAGAACCAGAAGAAGTTAAACAGTTGGTAAATGAGTTAAAGCCAGAATTTGATTATGTCTTGTTAGATTGTCCAGCTGGTATAGAACAAGGATTTATGAATGCAGTTGTGGGGGCTGATGAAGCGATTGTAGTTTCTACGCCAGAAATACCTGCAGTTAGGGATGCAGATAGGGTGGTAGGTTTATTGGAAAAATATGACTTAGAACAGCCACCAATGTTAGTTATTTCGAGAATTAGAAAGCATATGGTTAACAATGGTCAAATGATGGATGTGGATGAGATTACCCATCATTTAGGAATTAAATTATTGGGAATTGTATTTGATGATGATGCCGTGATTAGTTCAACCAATAAGGGCGAACCAATTGTGCTTGCTGATAACAATATCGTTTCCCAATGTTTTAAAAATATTGCCCGGCGCCTTGAAGGAGAAACGGTACCATTGTTGACGATGGAAGAGGCACAACAAGAGGGCTTTTTTAGTAAAATTGCCCATTGGTTTAAACGGGCCTAAGGAAATTGCTTGACAACAATTAGCAATGATGATAGATTTTTAATTATATTAAAGACAGTGAACAGAAGAGTAGGCTAATTCTTTTTTAGCAGAGATTTCTCAGGAGCTGAAAAGAGAAAAGAAAAGGTTGGCCGAACCACATCTGCGAGTTACTAGATTGAACGCCTAGTTAGTAGGTTTAGTCGGGAGCCCCCGTTAACAGCCGAGTTTAAAACTCGCTAAGGTTAACTTTGTGAGAAGTTAACGTCATTGAGGTGGGACCGCGTAGATACGCCCTCTGAGCAATTCGCTCAGAGGGCTTTTTCTGTTTAAAGAGGGAGGAAATAAGATGGACTATATTGTGGAAATACTGCCGTCTTTAATGGCAGGAGCTAAATTAACATTAGAAGTTTTTTGCTGGACCTTAGTTGGTTCAGTTCCATTGGGACTAGTGGTTGCTTTAGGCTTAATGTCACGTTTTAAAGTGGTAAAGGGAATATTACGTTTTTACGTTTGGCTAATGAGGGGGACTCCCTTATTATTACAGTTAATTTTTGTTTTCTATGGTTTACCAATTTTAGCAAGTTGGTTGATTTTACCCCGTTACGAAGCAGCTTTAGTAGCCTTTATTTTGAATTATACTGCTTATTTCGCCGAAATTTTTAGGGGGGGCTTACAGTCGATTGATAAGGGCCAATATGAAAGTGCCCGGGTATTACGCTTAACTTATTGGCAAACAATTAGAAAAATCATTGCACCACAAGTGGTAAAAATTGTTCTTCCTTCAATTGGAAATGAAATTATTAACCTAGTTAAGGATTCTAGTTTAGTTTACGTAATCGGTTTGGGTGATTTATTGAGAGCCGGAAATATTGCGACCGCTCGAGATGTAACCCTGGTGCCGTTAATTATGGTTGGAATAATTTATTTGATGATGACGGCAATTTTAACCTTTATTTTGGGTAAGTTAGAAAACCACTACAGTTATTGGAAATAAGGGGGGATTTTATGTTAGAGTTACAAAATATTACTAAGAGCTTTGGTAAAAGAAAAATTATTGACGGGTTGAATCTACAGGTTGCGGATGGAGAAATCCTTTGCATTGTTGGTGAATCCGGAGGGGGAAAGACCACCTTACTTCGGTGTATTAGTGGTTTAGAAACCATTGATTCCGGCCAGTTACTAATTGATAAGCAACCATTTGACCCAAGTTCGTCAACGAGTGAGGCGGTGATTGGGGTCGTATTCCAAGAATACAATTTATTCCCGCACCTAACTGTGTTAGAAAACATTACGTTAGCGCCTAAAATGGTTTTGAAAAAAGACGAAGCTAGTGCCCAGGCAGAAGCAAGGCAACTGCTGGCAAAATTATCTTTAAGTGACAAAGCAGAACTTTATCCCTACCAATTATCTGGGGGGCAAAAGCAACGGGTTGCAATCGCCAGAGCTTTAGCAATGCAACCAAAAATTTTATGTTACGATGAACCAACCTCCGCCTTGGATCCCAACTTATCACAAGCAGTTAAGCAAATTATTTTAGATCTGAAAAAGAGCGGGATGACCCAAATTATTGTTACTCACGACTGGGATTTTGCCGATGAAATTGCGGATCAAATCTTGAAGGTTAAGCCCTTAAAATTTTAAATGGGGGGAAGACATTTGAAAAAAATGAAGTACGTATGGAAGATATTAGCATTACTGATAATATTAACCAGTAGTTTGGCCGGGTGTGAAAATGTTAGTAAACGGGCTAATCAAACCGATACTTGGAATAAGATAGAAAAGCGTGGAACGGTAGTCGTAGGGCTAGACGATAGCTTCGTACCGATGGGGTTTCGGCAAAAAAATGGTCAATTAGCTGGTTATGATATCGATTTGGCTAGGGAAGTTTTTAAGCGTCTTGGTTTAAAGGTTAGCTTTCAAACGATTGATTGGTCAATGAAGGAGACTGAACTACGAAATGGAACGATTGATTTAATTTGGAATGGTTATACGAAAACCAAAGCCCGTGAAAAAACGGTTGCTTTCAGTCACACTTACCTAAAAAATGAACAAATTTTAGTAAGTAAGAAAAAAAATCAAATTTTACAGCCAGCGGATATGAAAAATAAGCTGATTGGACTTCAGAGTGGTTCATCTGGTTATACCGCTTATAATGAATATCCAAGCATGCTAAAGCAATACCCTAAGCAAGCCATTCAGTATGATACCTTTACGAATGCCTTTTTAGATTTAAATGCCAACAGGATTCAAGGCCTGGTGATAGATAGTGTTTATGCTAATTATTACATTGCTCACCTAAAGGACTCAGCTAGTTATCGCACGCTAAAGGTCGGTTTTCCTAATGAAGACTTTGCAATCGGCATGCGCAAAGGGGATAAAACTTTGCGTCACAAGATTAACCTAACCTTAGCACAGATGGCTCAAGACGGTAGTTTGAATAAATTAAATCAGAAATGGTTTGGGGAAAATAATCAAATTTCTTTTAAAGATGTTAAAATTAATAAGAAGTAATTTAAAGTAGGGGGCAGCGACATGGCAATTATTAACCTAGTCGTCTTAGGCGTTTTTATCGTGAATGATATTATTGCAATCATCACGGTTTTTCGCGAGAAAAGAGATATAGCTGCTACCTGGGCTTGGTTATTAGTTTTAACTTTAATTCCGGTGGTAGGGTTTATCTTTTACTTGTTTGCGGGTAAGAAAATTTCGCAAGAGAAGATTTTTGATTTAAAAACCCAGGAACGGACAGGCTTGGCCCAGTTAGTGTCTCTTCAAAAAGAACAATGGCAAGAACAAGAGCTAATGCCTAAAGAAATTTTAACGGTTGAGTCAAGGCAGGTTACCAAGCTTTTTTTGGAAACCGACGAAGCGGTTTTAACTAAGCATAACCAAGTAACCTTATACACGGATGGACAGGAAAAGTTTGCCGCATTGTTAGCTGATATCTTAGCAGCTAAAAAACATGTCCACGTGGAGTATTATGCAATTTTTTCCGATGAAATTGGGACTAAATTAAAGCAAGCCTTGATAACGGTGGCTAAAAGAGGGGTTAAGGTTAAAGTTATCTACGATAGTTTAGGGTCGCGTGGCCAGCGGCATGGCTTTTTTAAGGACCTCGAAAAGGTTGGCGGCCAGGCCGAACCCTTCTTTGGTCATAGGCAGTCACCAATTCACAGTCCCCGCTTTAACTATCGGGCTCACCGTAAGTTAGTCATAATTGATGGTGAGATTGGCTATATAGGTGGTTTTAACGTAGGTGATCAGTATCTAGGAAAGTCGAAATATTTTGGCAACTGGCGTGATACCCACCTAAGAATTGTTGGTAACGCAGTAATTGCATTGCAGTCCCGCTTCTTCATGGATTGGAATGCCACAATTAAGGGGGATAAGAAGCGCACCAAACTGACTTATGCAGACAGCTACTTTCCGCTTAGTCCGGTAAGAGGAACCACCAGTATTCAGATAGTTTCCTCGGGACCGGATAATGAAAATGAAGCTATAAAATTAGGTTATTTGAAGTTAATTAGTAGTGCCAATAAGACGATTGACATTCAAACTCCCTATTTAATACCGGATGACTCAATTTACGAGACCTTAAGTGTGGCTGCCCTGTCAGGAGTTAAGGTTAGAATTATGATTCCCTCTAAACCGGATCATCCGTTTGTCTACCGAGCCACCCAGTATTTTGCTAAGGCCTTGTTAGAAAAGGGCGTGGAGATATATCAGTATGAGGATGGTTTTTTACATGCTAAAACCTTTATAGTTGACGATGAATTGGCCTCGGTTGGATCCGCTAACGTCGATTTTCGGAGCTTTAAATTGAATTTTGAAACCAATGCCTTTTGTTATGATCGCGCCTTGGTTCAAAAATTACAGGCGAGTTTCGAACAAGATTTAGCCAAGTGTAGCCGCTTAGATGAAGCCTACTTTAGACAACAATCGGTCTGGCTACGCTTTAAGCAACAATTTTCCCGGTTATTAGCGCCGATTTTATAGTAATAAGAGAGTGAGAAAAAGAGATGATTAAGAAACGTTGGTTAAAATATGGATTAGTGGGGCTAATGATTCTCTTAGTAGGAGGAATTTTAGTCGGAAGTAACTACTTAGTGTCATATGCTTTTACACGGGGAGTACCTGGTCCAAGCAATCATAAGAAGGCAGCTGTTTTAAAGGCAGACCAGGTTTGGCTAAAAAATGTTAAGCAAGAACAATGGCAGCAACGAGCAGCCAACTCTTCCTTACGCTTGGTAGCCACGTATGTTCCGGCCGCTAAAGCTACCAATAAAACGATTATTGTTGCACATGGTTATCATGAAAATCATACTAGCATGGCTTCGTATATAAGGTTATTCCATAACTTAGGCTACAATGTCTTAGCTCCTGATAACCGTGGAAGCGGGAAAAGCCAAGGAAAATACCTTACGTTTGGTTGGTTAGATCGCTTAGATTATGTTAACTGGATAAAAAAAGTCATTAAATATCAAGGCCAAAATTCACAAATAGGGCTTTTTGGTGTTTCAATGGGTGGAGCCACAGTGATGATGGTCAGTGGCCAAAAGCTACCTTCCCAAGTAAAGGCAATCGTCGAGGACTGTGGTTATTCCAGTGTTGAAGCCGAGTTAACTAACCAATTAAAGGCGCAGTTTAATCTGCCTAAAGAACCATTTATCATGTTGGCTAGTATGATTGCCAAGATTAGGGTTGGTTTTGATTTCAGGCAGGCTAAAGCTACGGCCGCGTTACGTAAAAATACTTTACCTTTATACTTAATTCATGGGGATAGTGACCACTTTGTGGCTACAAAGATGGTTAAGCAAAACTATGCAGCCCAAGCTGGAACAAAGAAGCTATGGATTAGCAAAAAGACAGGGCATGCGATGACTTATTACAATTATCCGCATGAATATCAACAAAGAGTAGGAGCTTTCTTTGCTAAGTATTTGCAGTAAGTAAGTCAAAATCCCCGTTAACCATTGAACTCAATGATTAACGGGGATTTTAATTTGTTTAATCAGAATTGAATTAATAACCCATTACGCCACCAACGGCTGCTAAAATTACCGAGAGAAGCGTAAAAATTAACATAATCCAAACAACTACCATGGTAATCTTTTGAAGGGTAGTCTTTTTCTTTTTTTCTTTCACTGCCAGTCATCCTTTACAATAGCTTTTATTAAGTACTACTATACCGTTAGTATTACTAAAATGTCAATTTTTCTGGGGGAGCAGACCTTAGAAAAGAAAGCTAAATTTATGGTTAGCTGCTTTTGTATTGTATTGTGACCTACGCTATAATGGATTAATATAATAGGTGGTTCTACTTTGTTAAGAAGGCTAGAAGTGCTTAGTCTTGATTACTCAAGCGGAGGGATAGTTACATGAAGATTATTGTAGATAAGTTTGGCGGAACGTCGGTCCAAGATGAAGAGGCGCGTAAGAAAGCCATGGCCCACGTGGCCCACGCTGTGTCAGAGGGTTATAAGGTGGCCGTGGTTGTTTCAGCTATCGGAAGAAATGGCGCACCTTACGCGACAGATTCACTGTTAAATCTGGTTGGTGGTGAAAAGACAGCTTTAAACGGGCGTGAATTGGATATGCTGGTTTCGGTGGGAGAAGTAATCTCAACGGCAGTCTTTACCCAAATGCTCAAGCAAAATGGTTACAAGGCCACGGCTCTAACCGGTCCGGATGCTGGTTTTAGGACTAACAATGACTATCAAAATGCCAAGGTAATTGATGTGCAGACGGATAAAATTATGGCGGCCTTTGAAGAAGTAGACATTGTAGTTGTGGCTGGTTTCCAGGGCCTATCAAAGGAAGGCCACGTTACGACTTTGGGTCGGGGTGGTTCAGATACATCGGCAGCCCTGTTGGGTGCAGCCTTAGGGGCGGAGCGTTGTGATATCTTCACCGACGTTTCGGGAATGATGACAGGTGATCCGCGGTTAGTAAAAAAGGCCCGCTTCTTAAAAGAAGTTTCTTACGAAGAAGTTGCCAATATGGCTCATGAAGGGGCGAAGGTTATTCACCCCCGGGCAGTAGAAGTAGCCCAACAAGCCCACCTACCACTAAGAATTAGGTCAACTTGGGATGGGGTTAATGAATTAGGGACCTTGATTTCCAATAGGAACCTCTCAATCAGTCATTACCGGACGGTAACAGGGGTAGCCCACCAGGTAGGGTTAACCCAATTTAGCATTGCGACAAGTGATGTTACGGCAGACGAAGTGTTTAACTTACTGGCAGCCAATAAGTTAAGTGTTGACTTCATCAACATTAACCCGGATAAAATCGTGTTTAATTTAAATAGGGAAGAAAGTCGGTTAGCACAAAAACTTTTAGAGGCGCAAAAAATTGAGGCCCAGGTTGTTCCAGACTGTGCTAAGGTTTCGATTGTTGGTGCCGGAATAATGGGAACCCCAGGGGTAACGGCTAAAATGGTGGCTGCCTTGTCTAAGCAAAAAATCCAAATTCTCCAAACAACTGATAGTTACACGACTATCTGGGTGCTAGTCCATGGTAAGGATTTAGTAGCGGCTGTTAACGCCTTGCACGATACTTTCCTAGTTAAGGAAGCTTAAAGATGCTGATGAATCCGTTTATACAGTTAGTGGCTCTAATTTTATTAGCCTTGGTATTGTTCCTATTAAAAAAAAGGTTACGTTTGTGGCCGAAAAAGCTATTAGTAATGGATATTATTAGCCCTCTGTACCTGGTTCCGCTTGCCTTTTTTAGTCAAGAAATCTGGGGACTTTCCCTAAGCTTATACCTCATTTTTAGCTTAGCCTTGCTAGGACTATTGATGACGCTTAAGCAAATCTTGGTTAAAGGGGACATAATTTTGAGTAGGTTTTTGAGACGTTACTGGTTATTGGTGGACTTAGTGCTTAGTTTAAGTTTGCTGGTGGTTTTGGTAAGCAGAATAATCGTGTTTTTTAACTGAAATGAAAAATTATGCATTAATAGTTAATTAGCAATAAATAATTGCATTTTAATTAGTTACTCTGTATAATTAAAAAGAGTTAAATCAGATTAAAAGACACTTTTAAAAAAGTGAGGTACTATTTAGGGGTGATTAAGACTAATGAAGATTATTGTAGATAAGTTTGGCGGAACGTCGGTCCAAGATGAAGAGGCGCGTAAGAAAGCCATGGCCCACGTGGCCCACGCTGTGTCAGAGGGTTATAAGGTGGCCGTGGTTGTTTCAGCTATCGGAAGAAATGGCGCACCTTACGCGACAGATTCACTGTTAAATCTGGTTGGTGGTGAAAAGACAGCTTTAAACGGGCGTGAATTGGATATGCTGGTTTCGGTGGGAGAAGTAATCTCAACGGCAGTCTTTACCCAAATGCTCAAGCAAAATGGTTACAAGGCCACGGCTCTAACCGGTCCGGATGCTGGTTTTAGGACTAACAATGACTATCAAAATGCCAAGGTAATTGATGTGCAGACGGATAAAATTATGGCGGCCTTTGAAGAAGTAGACATTGTAGTTGTGGCTGGTTTCCAGGGCCTATCAAAGGAAGGCCACGTTACGACTTTGGGTCGGGGTGGTTCAGATACATCGGCAGCCCTGTTGGGTGCAGCCTTAGGGGCGGAGCGTTGTGATATCTTCACCGACGTTTCGGGAATGATGACAGGTGATCCGCGGTTAGTAAAAAAGGCCCGCTTCTTAAAAGAAGTTTCTTACGAAGAAGTTGCCAATATGGCTCATGAAGGGGCGAAGGTTATTCACCCCCGGGCAGTAGAAGTAGCCCAACAAGCCCACCTACCACTAAGAATTAGGTCAACTTGGGATGGGGTTAATGAATTAGGGACCTTGATTTCCAATAGGAACCTCTCAATCAGTCATTACCGGACGGTAACAGGGGTAGCCCACCAGGTAGGGTTAACCCAATTTAGCATTGCGACAAGTGATGTTACGGCAGACGAAGTGTTTAACTTACTGGCAGCCAATAAGTTAAGTGTTGACTTCATCAACATTAGCCCCGATAGAATTGTTTTCAATTTGAATCGGGAACAAGGGGAGGCAGCACAGGCTTTATTTACCAAGGAAAAAATTAAGGCTAAAGTAGTGGCAGATTGTGCTAAGGTTTCAGTAATTGGTGCGGGGATGCTAAATACTCCGGGGGTAACGGCCAAGATGGTGGCGGCCTTATCCAAGCAAGAAATTCAAATCTTGCAAACAACCGATAGTGATACAACCATTTGGGTATTAGTTCATGGCAAGGACTTATCAAAGGCAGTCAACGCATTACATGATACCTTTTTATTGAATGATTAATAAATCAATAAGATTAGTAGGGTGAATTTTCGTGAGAAGACGAAAATTCACCTTTTTTATCATGGCCGATTTAATTGGCAGCCACAGTAAGTTTTCATTTTTAGGGTAAGGTGGGTTTTTCTAAATAAGATGTGGTTGAAAGTGGGGAATTGTGGTACTATTTAATCATAGTATTATTTTAAGCTAGGGTTACTATCGTAAAGGCTGGTGAAGGCGAATGTTCATGGGAGAATACCGGCATAGCTTGGACACTAAAGGGCGGTTGATTATCCCGGTCAAGTTTAGAGAAAAGTTAACGCCAACGTTCGTCTTGACGCGCGGAATGGATGGGTGCCTTTTTGGCTACCCACAGTCCGAGTGGCAAAAGATAGCCACTAAGTTGCAAAGCCTCCCCCTGACTAAAAAAGATGCCCGGGCATTTGTACGTTTTTTTTATGCAGCGGCCACGGAGTGTGAATTTGATAAGCAGGGTAGGATTAACATCCCTAGTATGCTACGCCAGCACGCACAACTGACGAAAAAGTGCGTGATTGTTGGGGTTTCTAATCGGTTTGAAATTTGGGCTGAGGAAAACTGGCTTAATTTTTGCGAGCAAACCGCCACAGATTTTGATGAGATTGCTGAAAATATGATTGATTTTGAACTTTAAGGTGAGACGATGACAGAATTTGAACATGTAACGGTCCTATTAAATGAGGCAGTGGATAATTTAAATATAAAAACTGACGGCATCTACGTTGACTGCACACTAGGTGGTGGCGGGCATAGTAGAAAGATTCTTGAACAATTAGGGCCAAACGGTCACCTCTATGCCTTTGATCAAGACCAAACAGCATTGGATTATAACCAGGAAAATTTACGTGATTGGCTAGTGGCTAAAAAGTTAACTTTAATTAAGAGTAACTTCCAACAGTTAAAGCAAAAGTTAGCTGAGCATGGGGTAAGTCATGTTGATGGAGTCTTATATGATTTAGGAGTATCTTCTCCACAATTTGATGTTGCTGAACGGGGTTTTTCATACCGCCAGGATGCAATTTTGGATATGCGGATGGATCAAAGTCAGGCTTTGACTGCCCGCAAGATTGTAAATGAATGGTCTTATGGTGAATTAGTCCGAATTTTCACTAGGTATGGCGAAGAAAAATTTGCTAAGTCGATTGCAAGGCAAATTGAAAGAAAGCGTCAGGAAGAAGAAATTCAAACGACCGGTCAATTGGTGGAGCTAATTAAGGCGGGAATTCCAGCTAAGGCACGGCGTAAAGGTGGCCACCCTGCTAAAAAGGTTTTTCAAGCATTACGAATTGCGGTTAACAATGAGTTAGGAGTTTTGGAAGACTCATTAGGTCAAGCCCTCTCACTATTGAATCCTCACGGACGAATAAGTGTCATCACCTTCCAATCCTTGGAGGATCGCCTGGTTAAGACGATGTTTAAGGAAAAAACTAGTCTGCCGGAATTACCAAGGGGCTTACCGGTCATTCCAAGTGAGTTGGAATTAGAGTATCGTTTAGTTAACCGTAAACCAATAACCCCTAGTCAAGCTGAGTTAGAGGCTAACCACCGAGCTCATTCCGCTAAGTTGCGGGTTATTGAGAAAGTATAGTTATTAGGTAGGGGAGTGATTTAATTGGCACAACCGGCATTAAAAGAATGGACGGAAACTACTAACCCAAGTCCAGTACATAAAATTAATAAGCAAAAAAGGCTAGCTAAAAAGGTGACACTTGTAGGTAAAGATTTTATTTATTTAGCTGCAGTGGTAATCATTGCTTTTGCGGTTATGACTTCCGTTGTTAAGTCAACAGTCGCACTGACAAATGCTCAACATGAGTTACAGACAATTAGAAAGCAACAAACTAAACTTCAAGTTCAAAATACTAATGCCAAGCAAGAGATTAGTGAGTTATCTAGTCGGTCACGCTTGAGCAAAATTGCAGCTAGTGCGGGTTTAAAACTTAATGAATCTAGTACAAGGAATGTTACTAAATGAATATGAAAAATAAACGAACATTGAATAAGCAAAAAATGCAGTTAAAAAGAAAGCGACTAGGGATAGGCCTTTTTTTTACAGTATTCCTAATTTTTGTGATATTCATAGGGCGTTTTTTTTATGTAGGCGTTTTTCATAAAGTTGCAGGAATTGACCTAAATAAAAAAGTAGCGCAGTTATATGCTAACAAAACGCAAATCAAAGCTAAACGTGGGAGCATCTATGATACTAACGGGAATACAATTGCAGAGGATACCACCACGTACTCGGTTTATGTAGTTTTATCTAAGAGCGCGGTTTATTACGGGAAGCGCGCCTACTTGGCGGATAAGGATAAGGAAAAGGCTGCCCGGGTCTTAAGTAAGAATTTGCCCATTTCCTATGAGAAGGTTTACCGAATTTTAAATCCTGATAACCCAGACTTGTATCAGGTGGAACTTGGAACGGCAGGTAAAGGAATATCCTTAGAAACCAAAAAAGCCATTGAAGCAGCTAATATTACCGGGATTAATTTTACCCCTACCGTAGCTAGACTTTACCCTAACGGCAACTTTGCTTCTTACTTTATTGGCTTAACTGCAACTATGAACAACGAGATTAGTGGCACGATGGGGATTGAAAAAGTTTATAATGACTTTTTGAAGGGAACTAATGGTACCCGTAGCTATATGAAGGATAACAGCGGCACTGAGATCCCGGGAACGAAATCTAAGTACAAGAAAGCCAAAAATGGGGCTGATGTTTACACGACCTTAGATTCCCAATTACAGGTTTATATGGAAAATTTACTGACGGCTGCACAAAAGAAATACCAGCCGCAATCTATGACGGCGGTCTTAATGAATGCGAAAACGGGGGCGATTTTAGCTGCTAGCCAGCGCCCAACTTTTAATGCCCAAACCAAGAGTAACATTCCGGTTTGGAGAAATGAGCTGTTGGCGGAAACCTATGAGCCTGGATCGACTATGAAGATTTTCACAACCGCAGCTGCCATTAATAGCGGTCATTATAATGGTAATGCTTACTACAATTCGGGAGCATTGACAATTGATGGTTCTAAAATTTACGATTGGAACCGGGCTGGTTGGGGAAGTATTACTTATGACCAAGCCTTTATTCGGTCTTCTAACGTAGGGATGGCTTTATTAGAGCAACAAATGGGTAAGAAGCTTTGGTTAAATTATATCCAAAAGTTTGGCTTCCTAAAGGAAACTAATGCTGGCTTAGGCCCGGAATCTAAGGGAAGTATCTCCTACAATTATCCCATTGAGCAAGCTAATACTGCTTACGGTCAAGGGATAGACGTAACGGTCTTTCAAATGATGCAAGGTTTTAGTGCAATCGCCAATAACGGCAAAGAACTGCGACCTTACATGATAAAGAAAATTGTTTCGGCTGACGGCAATAAAGTTTTGAAGCAAGAAGGTAAAAAGGTAATTGGGCAGCCTATAAAGGCGACGACTGCTAAGCAGGTACGAAACCTAATGACGCAGGTTGTAACCGATGAACATGGGACCGGGACCGCCTTTAAATCAGACCAATATGAAGTCGGGGTCAAAACGGGGACAGCCCAAATTGCCTCCCCTAGTGGGGGCGGTTACCTAACTGGAGATACAAATTATATCTTCTCCGTTGTAGGGATGGCTCCCATTGATAACCCTAAGTATATTTTATATATTACCGTCAAACAGCCGAAGACCTTTGCCGGCAAGACTTCAGGCGAAATGTTAGCCGAGGTCTTTAACCCGTTGATGGAACGGTCAATGAAAGAGACCGCAGCTTCTACAAGTAAAAAGGCGGTGACGATATCTAACTATAAGAACCAATCTAGTTCAGAGGTTGCCGAGAAGTTGCAAGCCGCTGGGTTGGTGGTAACAGTCTTAGGTAATAAAAAGCAGATACAAGCCCAGTCTACACCAGCCAACCAAGAATTATTTGTAGGTAGTAGGATTATTTTAAAGACTGGTGGCACGATGACGATGCCAGATATTAAGGGCTGGTCACGCAGTGATGTCGTTAAACTAGCTACCATATTAGGATTAAAACTAAAAATTGTGGGAGCTGGATACGTAAGCGAGCAAAGTGTGGTTGCAAATAGTAATTTAAGTGGCGTCAAGGAATTGACAGTCAAACTCAGTTAAGAGGATGGATACAATGTTAGCAAGTGAATTAATTAGTAAACTGAAGTTCAAAGAAGTTGAGAATTTTACGGATTTTGAGGTTGCTTTGGTAACTCAAGATACAAGGGAAGTTGTAGCAGATAGTATTTTTATAGCAATAGCAGGTCATACAGTGGATGGCCATGCCTTTGTGGACCAGGCTTTACAAAGTGGTGCTAAACTCATCATTGCTCAAAAACCAATTAAGGTTGGCGTACCAGTCGTGTATGTTGAAAATACCTATAAGGCGATGGCTATTCTCAGCAGTGCCTTTTACAACTATCCTAGCCAAAAATTGCAAGTGATTGGAGTTACCGGGACTAATGGCAAAACGACGGTAACCCACATGATTGATGCTATTTTTAGGGACCAAGGTCAAAAAACTGGGTTAATTGGGACCATGTACCGGCGTATCGGTGATGAGGTTTTAAAAACTAACAATACGACGCCAGATATTATTACTTTGCAAAGAACTTTAGCTAAGATGGCGACTGTTAACGTCAGCGAAGTTGCGATGGAGGTCTCTTCAGTCGCCTTGATTCAAGGTCGGGTCTGGGGGGTAGACTTTGATGTAGCGGTCTTTACTAATTTTAGTCAAGATCACCTAGACTACCATAAGACTATGGCCAACTATGCTCACGCTAAGAGCTTGTTATTTGCACAATTAGGCAATAGCTATGGTGGCAAAGAAAAAGTGGCTGTTTTTAATTTAGATGACCCAATGAGCAAGAAGTTTATGCAAGATACCCCAGCTCAAGTATTGACTTACGGAATTGATAGTCCTGCCATGATTAGGGCAGAAAACATAGACATCCATAGCCAGGGGACAGATTTTGATTTAGTCGTGTTCAAACAAAGGTATCACCTCCACGTTAAGACGGTTGGGTTATTTAACGTTTATAACCTACTAGCCGCTTTTGGTGCCGCCTATGTATCAGGAATAGCGACAGAAGATATTATTTCCGCCCTAACTAAATTCCCGGGGGTAAAAGGTCGGCTGCAGCTGTTAAGTCATAAGCAAGTAAGCGCAATTGTTGACTATGCTCACACCCCCGACGGGTTATTAAATGCTTTGGAAACAATTAATGATTTTGCTAAGGGTAAAGTGTACTGTGTAGTTGGGTGTGGCGGTGACCGTGATCACGATAAGCGGCCTAAGATGGCTCAAATTGCAGTAGCAAACAGTGATTTAGCTGTATTCACCTCGGACAATCCACGTACAGAAGACCCCCAAGCAATTATTGATGATATGTTAAAGGGCGTTGAAGCCGGGACTGCTAAAGTTATTGTAGACCGTAGTCAAGCCATTAGGTGGGCCCTAGAACAAGCACAACCCGGTGATGTGGTGTTAATTGCCGGTAAGGGACACGAAGATTACCAAATTATCGGCAAGCAAAAGTACCACTTTGATGATGTAGAAGAAGTAACTAATTATTTTAAGCAAGCTTAGTTTTTGTTATATAAGGAGAAAGATAATGGATATTATAGCGATGTTAATCCCGTTAGTAGTTAGCTTTATTTTGACGACTTTATTTACCCCTTTGTTTATTAATTACGCGCATAAGAAAAAACAAGGGCAAATGATTAGAGAAGATGGCCCAACTTGGCATGCCAAAAAGTCGGGAACACCAACGATGGGGGGCTTTGTTTTTAACTTTGTCATTGTAATTACGGCCTTACTGACGGCATGGTTACAGGATAACCTCAACTCCGCCGTGATTATTTTAGCCTTCATCTTACTTTTATATGGCTTTTTAGGTTTTTTTGATGATTCAATCAAGCTATGGAAGAAGCAAAATGAGGGGCTAAAACCTTGGCAAAAATTATTGGGTCAGATAGTAGGGGCCTTAATTTTTATGGGAGTTTACTTACACGAAGGCTTGCCCTTGTCATTAGCTTTAGGTGGATATGAGCTAAACATCGGTTTTATCTACGTATTATTTGTAATTTTTTGGTTAGTTGGTTTTTCTAACGCGGTAAACCTTACGGATGGAATTGATGGCTTAGTAGCAGGTCAAGCAACAATTGCCTTTGGTGCTTACGCTGTTATTGCGTATGTGCAAGCCCAGTATGCGGTGTTAACTTTCTGTTTAGCAGTGATGGGGGCATTACTGGCTTTCCTAGGTTTTAACCATAAGCCAGCCAAAATTTTCATGGGTGACATGGGATCGTTAGCATTAGGGGGAGCTTTAGCTGCTGTCTCTATTTTGCTCCACCATGAACTATCTCTTCTCCTAATTGGAATAATTTTTGTTTGTGAAACTGCGAGTGTGATGCTCCAAGTTGCCTATTTCAGAAAAACCGGTAAGCGGCTATTTAAAATGAGCCCCATTCACCACCATTTTGAGCTATCCGGCTGGAGTGAGTGGCGGATTGATTTAACCTTCTGGGGAGTTGGCTTACTTGCGGCAGTGATTGTTGATTTAATAGTTATACTTTAATAAATAGATGGGAAGTCTTGTGTGATGAAAAAGATTACTACTTATCAAGGAAAAAAAGTACTAGTGTTAGGATTAGGTAAGAGCGGTATCAATGCGGCCGAGTTATTGGCTAAACTAGGTGCTAAGGTCACGGTTAATGATAAAAATGAGCCAAGTGATTTAAACCAGATAGCCGCTTTGGAAGCTCAAAATATCAAGGTGGTTACAGGCAGTCACCCACTTGCCTTATTAACAGATATAGATTTAATGGTTAAAAATCCTGGGATTCCATATACAAATGTTTTAGTGGCTGAAGCTCAAAAACGGGGGCTAAAAATTATAACTGAACCAGAATTGGCCTATGAAATCTTAGAGGGCCAAATGATTGCTATTACTGGGACAAATGGAAAAACAACCACAACGACAATGATTACCCTAATGCTAAACCAAGCAAGTGCTAAGCAACATGCCTATAAGGCTGGTAATATCGGGATTTCTGCTAGCAAGCAAGCTCAAACGTTGGGGCAAGACGATATTTTGGTAACGGAGTTGTCTAGTTTCCAATTATTAGGAATTAGCGCTTTACACCCTCATATCGCGGTACTAACCAATATCTATGAAGCCCACACTGACTACCATGGCAGTAGGGAAAACTATGTTAAAGCCAAAATGAGAATTACCATGAATCAGACGGCAGCCGATTACTTTGTTGTTAACTGGGACAACCCAGAGTGGCGCGAGCTTTCTAAACAAAGTCAAGCACAAGTCGTACCCTTTTCACGCAATAACCTAAGTCAAAAGGGAGCCTACCTAAAAGATGGTATCCTTTATTTCAGAGACGAAGCGATTATGGCAGCTGCAGATATCAAGGTACCTGGGACACATAATGTTGAAAATGCGCTCGCTGCCCTAGCAGTCGCTAAGTTGATGGGAGTACCAACCGCAGCGATTGTGGAAGTATTGAAGACTTTTTCAGGGGTTAAACACAGGACCCAGTACGTCCGGACCATCAATGACCGTAAATTTTATAATGACTCTAAGGCTACCAACATGGAGTCGACAGAAAAAGCCTTGGCTGGCTTTAAGCAACCGGTCGTTTTGCTAGCGGGGGGCTTAGATCGCGGATTTACGTTTGAAAAGTTAGTCCCATTCTTTAAGGATTTACGCGGGTTAGTTGTATTTGGACAAACCGCGGAATTAATTGCTCAAGCTGGGAAAGCAGCTGGAGTTAAGCATATTATTAGGACCGAAAATGCGGTAACGGCTGTTCCGTTAGCCTATCAATTAAGCCAACCAGGAGATATCGTCTTATTATCACCTGCTTGTGCTAGTTGGGATCAGTGGAAGACGTTTGAAGAGCGCGGAGATAAATTTATTGAGGCAGTAACTAAACTGGCCCAAGAAGTGGAGGAAAAGTAATGCGGTTGTTAGTATCTGGTGGTGGGACCGGTGGTCATATCTACCCAGCCTTAGCTTTAATAGAGGCATTAAAGAAAAAAGATCCAACGGCAGAAGTATTATATGTTGGTACTACCCGGGGACTTGAGACACGGATTGTGCCGGCTGCTGGGATTCCCTTAAAAACATTAAAGATTCAAGGCTTTAAGCGCTCCTTGTCGTTAGAAAACCTAAAGACGGTTTACCTCTTTTTAAAGAGCGTGCATGAATCTAAGCGAATTATCAAAGAATTTAAACCGGATGTAGTTATTGGAACTGGAGGTTATGTCTGTGGTGCGGTTGTGTACGCAGCTAGCAAGCTAAAAATTCCAACTATGATTCACGAACAAAATAGTGTTGCCGGGGTAACTAATAAATTCTTGAGCCATTTTGTAGATAAAATTGGAATTTGTTTTGAGGATGCAGCCAGCCAATTTCCTGAAAAGAAAGTTATTTTGACAGGAAACCCGCGGGCGCAGCAGGTGGCACTGATGAAAAAGACCGGGCGGTTGTACAGTGAATATGGCCTCGAAAAAAATAAGAAGACGGTGCTTATTTTTGGGGGGTCCCAGGGAGCACGCAGAATCAATGAAGCTAGCACAGCCGCAATTTCTGCCTGGAAACAAGCAGACTATCAGGTCCTATTTGTTAGTGGTCAAGGTCACTATGAAAAAATTATGGCAAAGCTAGCTGATAAAAAACTACCTGAAAATGTGCACATCGTCCCTTATATCGCCGATATGCCAGCTATTTTACCCGAAGTCGATTTAATCGTGGGACGCGCTGGTGCCACTAGTTTGGCGGAAATTACGGCCTTGGGTTTACCAGCTATTTTAATACCAAGTCCCTATGTAACTAATGATCACCAAACTAAAAACGCCCAAAGCCTGGTAACTAGACAGGCAGCGGTCATGATTAAAGAAAGTGAGTTAGATGAAACTAGCTTGGTAGCTGCAATTAATAAATTGATGACCGATGATAAAGAGCGCATGCAAATGGCGGCTAACTGTAAACAAATGGGGATGCCTAATGCAGCAGACAAATTGTTAGCTGTTTTAGAAAGCCTAATCAAGTGAGGTTAGGGGGGGTTTTTTGAAAAAAAAGGTAAACAAGCCAGTTACTAGTGAGGCAGAATTAACCCCTTGGGAAAAGGCCCAGGCAAAACGGGCAAAGCAACAAACTCCAAAATTTGCTAAGCAAAAGCAAAAAAAACGCCAAAAACGTAAGCTCCCCTTGCTAGCAGAGGTAAAACGACGTCGGGTGGAGAAAACCGGGGGCAGCTTACTGGTTATTTTTGCTACGATTGCAATAGTCTCTTTGTACTTTATTTTGCCTATCAGTCGGGTAGCCCAAGTAAAGGTTGAACATCTGGCAACTAAAGATGCACAAGTAGTGGTTAAAGCCAGTAAGATTAAGCAACGCCAGACCCTATTATCAGTTTTATTGAATAAAAATAAGGCGGAAAAAACAATTGTCACTAACGTGCCCTTTGTAAATAGGGCTAAGGTAACTATGGCCGGAAGTCAAATTGTCATCAAGGTTAACCAATTTCGGCGGGTGGCCTTTTTGGAAAAGGATAAGCACTATTATTCATTGAGGCAAAATGGCAGTACAAACCTAAGTGAAACGACTAATATATCCGGAAATGTTCCAGTAGTTGTATATAAAGCTAATGCCAACCTTACTTTATTAGCGCAACAATTAAATTTGTTGCCAAATAGGCTACTAGGAGCTATTTCCGAAATTCACTTTACCCCAACTAAGTCCGACCCTACCAAATTGTTACTTTATATGAATGATGGCAACCAGGTAATTGCTAATGCTGAAACGCTTGCTAAGAAGTTGGCTTATTATCCAAGCATTGTAGCTAAAATGAACTATCAAGGAATAATTGACCTAGAAGTAGGGGCATATTCATATCCTAAGAATAGTAATGAATAACCTTAAGTTTTTTTTAGATAATTAAACAGACAACGATGGTAAAACACCTAACAAATGTGGTAAAATCTAATTATTAATACGAATATTTAATATACTTGTATAAGATAAAATGCAATAAAAAAATATGCTTAAATAAAAGATTATTCGAGTAGGAGGCCTAATTGATGGATAATTCTGGATTATATGTAGGATTGGACATCGGGACTACTTCGATTAAAGTCATAATTGCTGAGTATGTGAAAGGGCAGCTTAATATTATTGGATCAGGAAATACGCTTTCTGCTGGCTTGAATCGAGGGGTCATCGTTGATATCGATCAAGTAGTAGATGCAATCAAAGATGCAGTAAAGCAAGCTGAAGATAAAGCAGGAGTTGACATTACTGACGTAATTGTTGGGTTACCAGCCAACATGCTTCAAATTGAAAAATGTCAAGGAATGATCTCTATCGGTGATGATGCTAACCGCGCTAAGGAAATTACCGACGAAGATGTTCAGAGGGTTACGGAAGCAGCCCTTGTGCAAAATTTACCCCCAGAACGTGATGTAATCGATATAGCTCCTGATGAGTTTGTTGTGGATGACTTTGAAGGTATTAGGGATCCCCGCGGAATGGTGGGAGTTCGCCTAGAAATGAAGGGGGTCATGTATACTGGCCCTAAAACAATTTTATATAACACTAAAAAGTGTGTGGAAAGAGCCGGCTTGAGGGTTCAAGAGATTGTGGTTGCCCCAATTGCAACCGCTCAATTGGCGCTAGACGAAGGTGAAAAGGATTTTGGCGCGATTGTGATTGACTTAGGCGGGGGCCAGACCACCGCCGCAGTTGTTCATGATCACAAGTTGAAATATACATATGTCGACCAAGAAGGCGGCGACTTTGTAACGAGAGATATTTCCGTTGTTTTAAATACTTCCGTTGAAAATGCAGAGTCTCTAAAGCGAAACTACGGTTTGGCATTAGCTAGCGGTGCCTCTAGTGAAGAAACGTTTGCAGTTCAAGTTGTCGGCAAGCAAGAGCCCCGGATGGTGACCGAAGAATTTTTGGCTCAGATTATCCAAGCTAGGTTAGAGCAAATTTTTGGTAAGATTGCTCAAGCCTTGGGTAAGGTTGGAGCTTTAGACTTACCAGGCGGGATAATTTTAACTGGTGGTATGGCCGACCTGCCGGGCATTGCCGAATTAGCGGAAGAAATTTTTGGAGTGAATGTACGCATTTTTAGGTCAAATGAAATGGGGCTAAGAATTCCTTCTTACACCCAGGTATTGGGGTTAGTTACTTACGTTGCTTTACAAAATGAAGTAGCTTTGGTGGTAAAACATACCATTGATAAGAAGTTGGGAACTAGCAACGTTAATGCCTATAAAAATGAACAAGTTAAAGATAGGCAAGCAGAAGTGCAGTCAGAAGAACTAGATGATTACGAAGAAGCAGCGGATTATCCTAACGAAGAAAAGAAGGGTGGCTTCTTTAGCAAGATAAAAAATATGATGGCTGGCCTATTTGACGAGGATTAAGGTGGAGGTAGAATATGAGTTTTGATATAACATTAGATTCAAATACAGAAGAAAGTCAAGCAGTTATTAAGGTAATTGGGGTAGGGGGCGCTGGTGGTAACGCCGTTAACCGCATGATTTCTGATAACGTTCAAGGGGTCGAATTCATCGTTGCTAATACCGATGTGCAAGCCTTAAAGCATTCTAACGCTGAGGTAAAAATTCAGTTAGGGCCTAAATTGACACGGGGACTTGGTGCCGGAGCTAACCCTGATAAGGGCCAAAAGGCAGCGGAAGAAAGTGAAGAAGCAATTGCCCAAGCTTTAGAAGGTGCCGACATGATTTTTGTTACCGCTGGAATGGGTGGCGGTACAGGGACAGGAGCTGCACCGATTGTGGCTAAAATTGCCAAAGAACAAGGGGCACTTACTGTTGGGGTCGTTACCCGCCCATTTACCTTTGAAGGGCAAAGACGTGCAAAGTACGCCGCTGAAGGTGTTGCTCAATTAAAGGAAAACGTCGACACCTTGGTAATTATTTCTAACGACCGTTTATTAGAAATTGTTGATAAGAATACCCCAATGTTAGAAGCCTTCCATGAAGCCGATAATGTTTTACGGCAAGGTGTGCAAGGGATTTCTGATTTAATCACTTCTCCAGGTTATGTTAACTTGGACTTTGCCGATGTTAAGACTGTGATGGAAAACCAAGGGGCAGCCTTGATGGGAATCGGGACTGGCGAAGGCGATAACCGGATTGAAGAAGCTACTAAGCGGGCAATTTCTTCTTCATTACTGGAAGTATCAATTGATGGGGCAGAGCATGTCTTGCTTAACATCACCGGTGGTAGTGATTTATCACTATTTGAAGCACAAGCCGCTTCAGAAATTGTGACCCAAGCTGCTTCGAGCGATGTCAACATTATCTTTGGGACTTCAATTAACGAAGAACTAGAAAATTCGGTGGTTGTAACTGTAATTGCAACTGGGATTGATAAAAAAAACGAAAGCAAAAAGCCTAAGCGAATTTTAAATGAACGTCCACGTGCGTCTAAGCAAGAGACGGATGGGGACACTGGTTCCAAGGACAAATTCAATGACTGGAATATAAGTCGTGAACTTGATAATGGTCCTAAAGTTACCCCTAAGACTAGAACTAATCGCTTTGAAAATGTTGAAAAGACTCAGTTTGATGTCTTCGGCTCAGGTTCTGCTCAATCAGTTGATAGTGATGATGACAATTTAGATACACCACCGTTTTTAAGACACCGTCATTAAAAAATGGATAGGGGGTGCTAAGAAAAATGAATAATATGTTGAAGCGTTTTTTTGGTGATGACTATGACGAAGAAGATTACTATGAGGAAGATGAAGCACCAGTTACTAGTAATTCAGATACTAGCCGTGATACTAAGGTGATGTCATTGGTCGGTAAGAATAAAGGCCAAACAGTTGAAAAGAAAATCATGATTTTTGAACCACGGGTCTTTTCTGATGTGAAGCAAATTGCGCGGAGACTGTTAGCCGGTGAAGCGACCTTGGTTAATTTTCAAAGAATGGATGATGATAGTGCCCACCGCGTAGTCGATTTCCTTTCAGGGGTAGTCTTTGCAGTCGACGGAGAAATTAGGCGGGTTGGTGAAACCATTTTTCTTTGTACTTCAAGTAGTTTCACGATTGAGGGCGATTTATCGGGCTTTGGTCAAAGTAAGAATAGTTTTAATTAGGGAGTGACAATTTGCTGTTTACCGTTATCATAAATTTATTTAGCTTATACGAATTGGCTCTAGTAGTCTATGTTTTGATGTCTTGGTTTCCAGGTGCATATCAGACTGGACTAGGAAGGTTTTTGGCTAGTATTTGTGAGCCATACTTAGAGATATTTCGCTTCATTCCGCCATTGGGGGGAATTGATTTTTCACCGCTAGTTGCTTTTTTTGCATTAGGAATTGTTGAAAAAGGGTTGTTGTTTTTCTTAAGTTTAATTTTGTAAGAGGTAAAAACGATGGTAAACCCTACAATCTATCAACATTTTCGGGTGGAAGAAAGACCCTTAGTCGATGAGTTTATGGCTTTAATCGCGCAAGCGCAAACTGAGTACCGTCCAATCTTGACGCATTTTCTAAATCCAAGGGAACGTTATATCATCCAAACGTTACTGGGAAATAGTGACGAGCTAAAACTTGAGGCTCGTGGTGGCTATTTAGCGGCCGAGCGAAAGCGAATGTTAATTTTTCCAAGTTACTATGAACCACAAGCAAGTGACTTTGAAGTAACTCCGCTAGAGATAAGCTATCCGCAAAAGTTTGCGGAACTAAGCCATGGCCAAATTTTAGGTACCTTGGTGAATAGTGGCTTAAATCGAAATGTAATTGGAGATATTATTACAGATGGTGAGCGTTGGCAAGTATTTACACAAACTAACATGAAGGATTACTTTCAAAGCCAAATTGAAAGGATTGCCAAGATTAAGGTTAAGTTAGTTGAATTAGACCCAGCGCAAGTCATTGAGCCTTTGGATGAATGGCAACAAGCTAGTATAACGGTAACTTCCCTTAGGTTAGATGCAATAATTGCGAGTTGCTATCATATCTCGAGGCAACGGGCAAAAGAATTAATCAAAAGTCGTAAGGTCCAACTTAATTGGATGCTAATTGAAAAGGCTGACTATACTTTGGACTCGTACGATATCATTTCTGTCAGAGGTCACGGCAGAATTCGTTTAGATGAAGTGTTAGGAACGTCTAAAAAAGGTAAATTACGTTTAGGCGTATCCATATTAGGTAAATAATTATGTAGTCATTACATACTTGGAGGTGTTGGGGATGGCATTGACCCCATTAGATATTCATAATAAAGAATTTCATGTAAAGTTGCGTGGTTACGATCAAGATGAAGTAAATGACTTCTTGGATCAAGTTATTAAGGATTATGAGCAAGCGTTAAAAGAAAATGAACGTTTAACAGATAGCCTTAAGCAAAATCAAGAAAAGCTTAAGTACTTTAATGATTTGAAGGACTCCCTTAACCAATCAATTATTGTGGCCCAAGAAGCAGCTGACAAGGTTAAGGCAAATTCACAGCGAGAAGCTGAAATTATTAACCGGGAAGCGCAAAAGCAAGGGCAAGATATTATTGACCAAGCCAACGAAAAGGCGCGTCATATCCTAGATGAAGCTTCTAAGAAGGCTAAGAAGTTAGCGGTAGAAACCGATGATTTACGCAAACAAGCAAGAATCTTTAGACAAAAACTCCAAGTAATGATGGAATCTCAGCTTGAAGTGGTTAAAGGTAGCGAATGGGATGAAATCTTGAAGCAAGGTGACACAAGTAGCTTTGAAGAAATTCAAGAAGCAATTCGTAAGGATGAAAGTCTTGACAAAGACGGCAGTTCAGAAGTACAATCAGTTGCAGATGATATTTCATTTTCTAATGGAGACTCACAAACTGACACTGAAAATGATAATGAAACGGTTGTCGTTTTCCCAGATGCTAGTGATGACACTGATGATAATGAATTTGCAGATAATGTTTATATTAATAATTAATTAGAAGAACGCGAGGGTTTATCTTAGACAATAGCGAGCCAATGGTTGGTGGAAGATTGGTAGTTGGCGGATAAACACTTATCATCTTTATAAATACTAGGCTGAACTAATAGTAAGCGTGGTCGGCTCATTACCGTTATCAAATGGTTAAGATGAACTTGTTAAAGTTTAAATTGGGTGGTACCACGGTAAGATCTCGTCCCTTGTGATGAGGTCTTTTTTTGTACCACTGAGTTATTAAAAGAGAGGAAGGCTGTCTATGCGAGTTAAAGACACATTAAATTTAG
>HBJMI04202__coassemble_597_pt1 | contig 29395 bp, 34 predicted proteins | sample HBJMI04202__metabat2_low_PE_011 | metagenome-assembled genome bin HBJMI04202
TAACAAAAATAAGCTACTAGCCAGTGAAACACGTGGGCGGCAAAATCTGAGGGGGTAACGGAACCAAAAGACATTCGTAATGTTCCTCCAGGTCTAACCATGGTCATATCATTAAGTATTCCCCCAAAGGTCAAGAATGCTAGGCTAAGCATTATCACAGCCACTTCGATTAAGTAACACCTTAATAACCAACGATAGTCTTCATCTTTAGCCGCCACTAAAATCACAAAGTAAAAAAAGATATCCAGTAAGTGGGCGTTAGAGCCTACATAGTACAAAAATAAGCTCATAGCTAAAAAGCCGGCTTTAAAACGCCAACTGTTGGCATCAATAAATAGAATTTTAATTGTGGCTAACCCAACCCCTAATTGAGAAATTCTAAATAAGATTAAGGGACTTAAGCCGGAAACATCTACCGGCAGTTGTGTTCCCCGCAAGTAGTTTCCTAATAACGCTAACCCTAAAGCAACTAGCAGTATCTTCCTGCCCCAATTAGCTTTAGGTGTCAATTCTAATTGAGCCATGTTGCTTGATAGACGTCCTCTTTAAAACCACAAGTTACCTTGGTTCCCTCCACCATCAACGGCCGTTTGATTAGTTTGCCATCACTAGCCAACAATTCAGCCGCTTCAGCAACTGACATCTGGGCCACCTTATCTTTTAGGCCCAACTGCCGATAATGCTGGCCACTTGTGTTAAAGAAGTAACGCAAGTTTTGGTCCGAATTACTAATCCAGGTTAATAACTCTTCCTTAGTGGGAGGAAGTTCCACCAAATCCTGTTGTTCATAAACTACCCCATGCTCATCCAACCACTTCTTGGCCTTCTTACAAGTTGAACACCGAGAGTAACAGTAAAATTTCTTCATAGGTATCACCTCATTAGAAATTATACTGTGTTTTTAGTAAGAATGGTAGCCTTCGAGCTAATTAAAAAATGCGTTGCCTTCAGTTCACATAGACAACGCATTATTAGTTCTATTTAAAATCACTCTCGTCTTGGTTACTAAACATGTAGCTCTTGTAGTGATAGCGCATTGACATAATAAAGCCAATCCCCATCATATTTCCTAACAGAGCTGACCCCCCTTGACTAACGAAAGGAAGAGGAATCCCAGTTAATGGCAACAGACCAATACTCATCCCGATATTTTCAAATACGTGGAATAAAATCATCATGATAACTCCAGTTGAAATATAGGCATAAAATTCATTTTTGGTATCAAAGGTTACCTGAATCATTTGAAAAATCAGTAAGAGGTAAACGAAGATTAATAGACAACTCCCAATGAAACCAAAGTTTTCACCAATTACTGAAAAAATCATATCCGATTCCCGCACCGGGACGTAAACTTTGGAAACATTGAAACCTTTTCCTAAAAGCTGTCCTGAGCCGATTGCCTTCATGCTTTGCCACAACTGATAACTAGTCCCGTTAGTTGATGCAGAGGGATCTAACCATGAATCAATCCGGCTGAATTGGTAGGCCTTAAAGCCGATTTTCTCCAGGATTGCGCGGTTATAAACTACTAGGAAAATCGCAGTCGACCCTAAAACCGTGGCAACTGCAATTACCGGGGCAATGATTCTCCAAGTCAGACCAGAAACAATTACCATCCCCCCAAAGATTGCGAAGAAAACCAACATTGTCCCAAAGTCATTTTGCAATTTTAATAAGACTGCCACCGGAATTAACCAGGCAATCATCTTGCCCAACAGCAACCAGTCCGTTCTCATGGTGTGCTCATAATACTCTGAATTATGTTGGGTAATAACCCGCCCCATCATCAAAATAAAGGCTGGCTTCATAATTTCTGACGGCTGAAAGGTAAATGGTCCCAGTGCAAACCAACTCTTAGCCCCGGTTAGGGCTGCATAGGAACGACTATAAAAAATCAGCACCATAATCAAAAGAAAAATTCCGATTCCATAGGCTACCGGCGCTACTTTCCAAAGTTGTTCGGCATCAAATTGCATCAAAAAGATAACGATAATCGCTCCTAAGGTGTACCAAATTACTTGTGATAACATTACCCTGGTGATGCTGGCAGTACTAGTATCATGCTTAACCGCAACGTAGATGGACACCATCCCAATTACCGCCAAGACCAAGACACAAAAGATAATTCCCCAGTCAATCCTGGCATCATCGTCAGCTTTCATGCTTAAAAATTGTTTTTTTAGCATGGAAAAATCCCCTTTAACTAAAATTTGAATACTACTTATTATAGATAATTTGCCGACTGAAGCAATAATCAGCCGGCAAATTTAGTGCTTTTTTAGCTTTTAACCCCGATGTAAGTGGAAGTCACGAATCAATAGGTCAAGTGCTTCATTTTCTGTCTTCACATTAAAGCGCTCGCCACTTGGTAACACGGCAATAAACTTATCTTGGTCAGCAATTACTTGCCCCAACTTACTTTTCTTAGCCGTTAATTCTGTGACTAATTGACCATTAACCATCTTTTCTTCTTCAGTAATTTGAATATTTTTATCTTTTTTTGACACGAGATTACTCCTTATCGCTCTTTATTTCTCTGTAAGTTTTATCAGGATTACGCCTTAAGCTAAATTTATCAGGAACATAATCTATTCCGCCAGGAACAAAGGGATTACACCTTAGAATACGGCTAAATCCCATAATCAGCCCCAATATGGGTCCATGCTTTTCAATCGCCACAATAGTATAGGTTGAACAAGTCGGATAATACCTGCAACTAGGCGGAAATAAGGGAGATATCCACCCTTTGTAAAATCTTATCAGCCCAATTAAAATTCCTTTTAAAAGCTTACTTACTGTCATTTACCAGTTTGTTCCACCTTATCTAACAAGTAACCTGTCCCTACAGCTACATCATCTAACGGTGAATCTGCTACCACCACCGGTACTTGTAATTGGTTAGAGAATAATTCGTCAATTCCATCTAAGAGTGCACCACCACCGGTTAAAACGATTCCCCGATCAATAATATCAGCCGCTAATTCAGGGGGAGTTTGGCTTAAAACTTCATGGGCAGCGATAATAACGGACATCATTGTGTCATGCAAAGCTTCTTCAATTTCGGCAGAAGTAACCGTAATTGATTCAGGCATTCCTTTAACCACGTCACGCCCCCGCACTTCCATTTCCTTATCGCGGTGGCCTTTAAGCACCGTCCCAATTTCAATCTTAATTTTTTCGGCCGTATGTTCACCGATTAAAAGCCCCCGTTTCTTGCGTAAGTAGGTAACAATATCTTGGTTCAGCTTATCACCTGCTACACGTAAGGACCGACTGACTACAATGTCACCTAGTGATAGGACAGCAATATCACTAGTCCCACCACCGATATCAATTACCATGTTTCCCTGTGGCTTAAAAATATCTAAACCAGCACCTACCGCTGCTACTTTGGGTTCTTCTTCCAAATAAACATTGCCCCCGCCAGACTTCTCTGCAGCTTGGCGAATGGCTTTTTTCTCAACTTCAGTGGTATTAGTTGGGCAACAAATCATAATGTTAGGCTTAGACATAAAGCCTTTTACATTTAATTTCTTGATGAAATAAGATAACATTTGCTCGGTCATATCAAAATCCGCAATTACCCCATCTTTTAAGGGTCTAATTGCCCGGATATTGCTTGGGGTCCGTCCCACCATTTTATATGCCTCAGAGCCAACTGCTAGCACCCTATTACTCATCGTATCTACCGCCACAACTGAGGGTTCATTTAAAACGATTCCCTTACCCTTAACGTTTATTAAAACATTGGCAGTACCTAAATCGATACCGATATCTTTGGCCATACTAAAACTCCTCTTTAATACTTTAATTTTACTAGGATTCACTTGTCATATATTTTTATGCATCGAAAGTATTATAACATGAACCAATACCGCTTGAAAAGTCAATCAAAAAGGTGTTTAACCACTGAACTTGCCTTATTTCAGTGGTTAGACACCTGTTTTTTTACTTAATCAAATCACGTTGTAACCGGTACTCTACATCACCAGTAACATCATTTATCCGTTTAATTTCGGCCCCTAAAGCTGCTAGCTTTTGGTGGAAGTGATAGTAGCCCCGGTCTAAGTATTGAAGGTGGGTTACTTGGGTAATGTTTCTTGCCACTAAGCCGGCTAAAATCAAAGCTGCAGCTGCCCGTAAATCAGTTGCAGCCACTTCAGCACCATTGAAGTCAGTTGGTCCATACAAGATAACCGTATTTCCCTCCACCTTAAAGTCAGCGTTCATCCGTCTCAGTTCTTCTAAGTGCATAAAGCGATTTTCAAAGACCGTCTCTGTTAATAGACTCGTGCCACTAGCAGCCAACTGAAGAATGGACACCTGCGGTTGCATGTCCGTTGGGAACCCTGGGTGTGGCAAGGTTTTCACTACTACTGGCTTTAACTTATCCGGGCCAATAATTCTAATTCCCCTTGCCTCTTCTTTAACGGTAACACCCATTTCTTCTAATTTAGAAATTAACGGGATGTTGTGTTCAGCGATGGCATCCTTGATAAGTACATTTCCCTTAGTCAAAGCCGCTGCCACCATGAAGGTTCCTGCTTCAATCCGATCCTGAATAATTGCATGCTCAGTTCCGTGAAGCTCATCTACCCCTACAATCTTGATGGTTTCTGTTCCGGCGCCTTTTACATTAGCCCCCATTTTATTTAAAATGTTAGCCAAATCAACAATCTCAGGTTCACGGGCAACATTTTCGATTACAGTGGTTCCCTTAGCCAAGGTGGCGGCCATCATAATATTTTGAGTAGCCCCAACACTTGGAAAATCAAGGTAGATATTAGCCCCCACTAAACCATCTGTACTAGCCTCAATGTAGCCATCATGCCGTTTTATCTTAGCACCTAGAGCTTCTAAGCCTTTCAAGTGCAAATCAATTGGGCGCGAACCAATTGCACAACCGCCGGGCATTGCAACCTTGGCATGATTTAACCGTGCCAAAAGTGGACCCAAGACTACGATTGAGGCCCGCATTTTAGAAACGTACTTAAAGGGCGCTTCATAAGATAGTTTACCGGTCGCATCAAGTTCAATTGTTTTACTTGCCTCGTCCATGCCGACTTCTACGTTCAAAAAACGGATAACGTTATTCATCGTATACACATCAGACAAAATAGGTACGTTTGTTAACACAGTCCGTCCCTTGGTTGGAAGAATTGCAGCCGCTAAAATAGGCAACACCGCATTCTTAGCCCCTTCTATTTCTACTTCGCCTTCCAACCTACGACCACCACGAACAATAATTTTTTCCAAGATAATTCCTCCATTAACATAGCACTAATACTGGCTTTTACAGCTTTTTGTAATTAAAATTTACCGACAGCCAATCTAGCTAATGAGATAGACTAGGTTGCGTGCGCTATCAATAAAATTCAAGAAAAATTCACTACAACCAAAACCAACTGCTACGGATAGCATTACTATGACCAATTTAAATTTACCTTGACGTTCTGGTGTAATGTAACGATCTAACCTTAATGATTGAAACCCCATAAAGGCTAACGTTATAAAAATAAAGTGGCTCACTAATGTAATTAGCGCCAAATATCCATAATATTGCATAACATTACCTCGTTAAGAATTCGTGATAATCATAGCATAATTCGGCCCATTATTCTACTAGAATTCGTCGAGATATTTTTAAGTTTAGAATAAGATTTCTAGGCGAATAGACGTTCACAAACTTTCACTAAGCTTCAACTTTTGTGGGTCAATTTTTGGTCAAAAAACACCTCTGCCAAAACGGTAGGGGTATTTTTGTTTAAACATTCATTTTTTATACAGTTACTTGTTTCATTCTTGAGTTGTAATTACTCATTTTTATTTCTCACTAAAAGACTACTATCACTAGTCACCTTAAGTTTATTAATCCGTCTTATCTATCCCCAACCATTTGCATACGACTTAGGATATTTTCCATCTTTTAAACATTTTAAAATCACCCTGTAGCTAGAGCTAACAAATTGATTATCAATCTTTTTCCCTGATTCAAGTACATAGCTTTTATCACATTTATTAACTGTGATACTATCTATTTTTATATCCCGATCATGATTCCTAACTTCATATGTTACAGATTTATCGTTATTATCAAGCAGAATCATTTCGAACATCACTAGCTATCACCACCCTTATAATCATCTTTTGGGATAATTCGTGAGCCACATAATATATGTCAACTTCCATAAGGCCCCGCTCATACAACCCATGTTTCCTGCATATTATACCATCTTTAGCTGTTCTAGCATCATTAAAAATCCTGCTAAACGATTGAGCTATTTTATCATTAAGGGCAAAAGTATACTTGTACTATGTTGTCGCTTTTATCCACCTGATAGGCGCCCAAACTACACCTACAACTAAAGTCTCCATTCACACGTCATAACCCCTAAAAAATTTATAACTACGCTTAAGATTGGTCCCTAACACTTTCAATCCCAGCAATTCGTTCTGCCACAAATCGTAACACTTTTCGTTGAATTAAACATTAGTTCCGTTTACATATATAAAAAAAGACGATATACTGAAGTTGCATCAATTAGTATATCGTCTGTTCCTAGCTTATTTCCTAGGAACTTTTTTATTGCCTAATATGTGAGTTTCATAAGATGAGCAATCTTTTTCATGTAATCATTAGGAACTTCACATATCAACTCAAACTTCCGAGAGACAATGTCTACCGAACGTTCATGCTCCAGTAAAGCCTTACCTTCTATTGGTAAATTATCAGGTAACTTTATATGTAAAGGAAATTCCTTTTCATTAGAAGTTACTGGAACAATTTTAACCATCCCACCATTTTTTTGATTGAAATAGTTATTTGACACGATTAAAACCGGGCGTCTTTTCCCTTGTTCGTGTCCTACCGTGGGATTCAAGTTCATCCAACCAATTTGACCTTGCTTTGCATATAATACCATAGCAACGCCTCCTATCTTTTAATATTTTGCCCTCACAAAGTTCCGGTCAAGCAAGGGCAAGCATTAAAAGATTTCCTTTCCTTGTGGTTTCCCCCAATCATATTCTAAGGTATCCTTATTCCTAAAATAACTTTCAGTGTCAAAGTCACTGAATAATTCCTCTAAACTTTCGACCTCCTTTTTCTCCTTTAAAACAATTGAGCCATCTTTAACTTCTGCTTCAAAAGATGCATCATCATGGATGCCAACTTCTTCTAACAATGATTTTGGTAGTCTAATTGCTGATGAGTTTCCCCATTTTTTTAGCGTTAATAGCATTGGCACTCCCTCCTTCACCATAATACAAGTAAAGTATACACTATGTAGATACACGATGCAATATAAAGACAACTTTTTCAGGTTGCTTTTAAAAATTTAGCCCAAACAAAAAGGCATCGACCCAGAAAGTCGATGCCTTTTAGCTAACTATCTATGACTAGAAATACTAATCCGGTTAACAGCACGACGCAAGGAAACTTCCGCCCGCTTCAGTTCGTCAACATTGTGACTTTCCTTAGCTTGTGCAATCCGCTTTTCAGCGCGTTCCTTAGCCCGTTGTGCACGGTTAGTATCAATATCTTCACTTTTTTCTGCAGCTGAAGCCACAATCGATAAAGTGTTGTCAGAAAATTCCATAAAGCCCCCGCTAACGGCGATTTCATCAAAATTTTCTTCACCTTTACGAACACGGACCCTATCAATCGCAAGGGCAGCTAAAGTTGGAATGTGGTTGGGCATAATCCCAATTTCACCAACCGTTGTCTTGCAAACAACTAGGTCTGTAGTCGCATCATAAACACTGCCATCGGGTGTAACGATATTTACGGTAATAACAGATTTAGCATCCATCTTACGCTACCCCCTTTATTGGTTTGCTAATTTCTTGGCTTTTTCAACTACGTCTTCGATTGGTCCAACTAAACGGAAAGCTTCTTCTGGAAGGTCATCGTACTTACCTTCTAAGATTTCCTTGAAGCCCTTAACCGTTTGTTCAACTGGAACATATGAACCTGGCAAACCAGTAAATTGTTCAGCAACGTTGAAGCTTTGTGACAAGAAGAATTGGATTCTCCGAGCCCGAGCAACGATAACTTTTTCTTCATCAGAAAGTTCATCCATCCCTAAGATAGAGATAATATCTTGTAATTCACGGTAACGTTGCAAGATATGTTGAACTTCGGTTGCAACTTGATAGTGTTCTTCCCCAACGATTTCTGGAGAAAGGGCACTAGAAGTAGAAGCCAATGGATCCACGGCTGGGTAAATACCTTGTTGAGTCAAGGCACGTTCCAAGTTAGTGGTTGCATCCAAGTGGGCGAATGTAGTTGCAGGCGCAGGGTCAGTGTAGTCATCGGCAGGAACATAAACCGCTTGAATAGATGTAACTGAACCCTTCTTAGTTGATGTAATCCGTTCTTGTAATTGACCCATTTCAGTTGCTAAAGTTGGTTGGTAACCTACGGCAGAAGGAATCCGACCTAAAAGGGCAGAAACTTCTGACCCGGCTTGAGTAAACCGGAAAATGTTATCAATGAACAAGAGCACATCTTGACCTTCAACATCACGGAAGTATTCCGCAATCGTCAACCCTGTTAAGGCAACCCGCATCCGGGCTCCAGGAGGCTCATTCATTTGTCCGAATACCATGGCTGTTTTTTCTAAAACGCCAGATTCTTTCATTTCAAAGTACAAGTCATTACCTTCACGGGTCCGTTCACCAACACCAGTGAACACTGAAATCCCGTTGTGTTCTTGGGCAATGTTGTGAATCAACTCTTGGATTAAAACGGTCTTACCAACACCGGCACCCCCGAATAACCCAATCTTACCACCCTTAATGTAAGGGGCAAGTAAGTCAATAACCTTAATCCCAGTTTCAAGGATTTCTGTACTTGTATTTAATTGATCATAGGCAGGAGCATCACGGTGGATTGGATCACGCCGGTGATCTTCTGCAAATTCTTCGCCATTATCGATGGTTTCACCTAAAACATTAAATACCCGTCCTAAAGTATCTTCCCCAACAGGAACACTAATTGGTGCGCCAGTATCAACAACTTCGGCTCCACGTTGAAGCCCGTCAGTTGAATCCATGGCGATTGTTCTCATAACACCGTCACCTAATTCAAGCGTAACTTCGATGACCAAGACAGAGCCATCTTCACGCTTAACATGTAAGGCGTTGTTAATGTCGGGTAAAGCTTCGTTAAGAGGGAATTGTACATCGACAACAGGTCCGATAATTTGAACTACTTTACCAAGACTCATTTCGTTAAATTCCTCCTGTTATTCTTATTCTAAGGCAGCCTGTGCACCAGTAATTTCTGTGATTTCTGTCGTAATTGCACTTTGACGCGCCCGGTTATATTGCAACTCTAAACTTGCAATTAAATCCTTAGCGTTATCAGTAGCAGACTTCATAGCCGTTGAACTAGAAGCATGTTCCGATGTTTTCGCATCTAAAATTGCCCCGTAAACCAAACTTTCAGCATATTGAGGTAACACTACCTCTAAAATTGCATCTTGTGAAGGTTCCGTTTCATAATCTGCCATCAAGCCATTTTCATCAGGAGTATTAAAATCATCGCTCCCCATGTTTTCAGCAGAAATTGGTAACATCTTTTCTGCACGAAAGGCAGATGTTAAGGTGTTAACAAAGTGGTTATAGCAAACATACAACTCATCGTATTGACCATTACTATACATTGTAACGATTGCATTAACGATTGGCCGTACCTCCCGGAAAGTTGGAATATCCTTTACTCCCCGGTATTCATAACCTACTTCATAGCCCCGTTTCTTAAAGAAATCAGCACCAGTACCACCGATTGCTAGAATAACTACGTTATCCTTGTTGCGTTCTTCACTATTAACCAATGACATTGTTTGCTTAATAACATTGCTGTTATAACTGCCCACTAAGCCACGGTCAGAAGTGATAACCACAACCCCTGTTTTTTTGACGGGACGTTGCTTTAACATTCCCAAAGTATTGATTTTGCCATCTTGACTAGTCTCACTCTCGCCGGTTGTAGCAGAGTCTAATAGGTGAGACTTAGCCAAATGAGTGATGACACTACGAATCTTTTGTGCATAGACCTGGTAACTGACAGCGTGCTTTTGAATTTGACTCAATTTAGCTGTTGAGACCATCTGCATGGCCCCGGTAATTTGCCCGGTCTTTTTAGTTGATTCGATTCGACGTTTAACTTCTTGCAAAGAAGCTGGCATCAGCTCTCACCACCCTTTCTATTTAGCACTAGCTTGAAATGTTTGTGCAAAATCTTTGATAGCGGCATCAAGCTTAGCTGTATCAGGTAACTGACCACTAGTCTTGATTTCAGCAAGTAAATCTTGATGGTTAGCATCAAAGAAATCAAAGAGTTGGTCTTGGAATGGTAAAATATCGTCCACAGCCACAGTATCTAAGAAACCGTGTGTTAAGGCGTATAAAATTACAACTTGCTTTTCAACTGGAAGTGGTTTGTGAAGTGGTTGCTTCAAAACTTCCACTGTCCGCCGACCACGGTTTAACTTACCTTGAGTTGCTTCATCCAAGTCAGAACCAAATTGTGCAAATGATTCCAATTCACGGTAAGAAGCAAGGTCCAAACGTAAGGTCCCGGCAACTTTCTTCATTGCCTTAATTTGCGCTGCCCCACCAACCCGGGAAACAGATGTCCCGGCATCAATTGCGGGCCGAATTCCTGAGTAGAAACTATCACTATTCAAGAAGATTTGCCCATCAGTAATTGAGATAACGTTAGTTGGAATGTAGGCAGAAACGTCCCCGGCCTTAGTTTCGATAAATGGTAAGGCAGTCATAGAACCGCCACCTAATTCATCACTTAACTTAGCTGCCCGTTCTAGTAAACGAGAGTGTAAGTAGAAGACATCCCCAGGGTAAGCTTCACGACCAGGAGGACGACGTAAAATCAAGGAAAGTTCCCGGTAAGCATCGGCTTGTTTTGATAAATCATCGTAAACAATCAAAACGTGCTTACCGTTATACATGAATTCTTCCCCCATGGCAGCCCCTGCATATGGTGCTAACCATAGCATTGGCGCAGGAGATGAAGGACCAGCAGAAACAACGATAGTGTATTCCATTGCTCCGTAGCGACGTAAGGTTTCTACCTGTGTTCTAACTGTAGATTCCTTTTGACCAATCGCAACGTAAATACAAATCATGTCTTGGTCTTTTTGGTTTAAGATGGTATCGATGGCAACAGAAGTCTTACCAGTCTTTCTGTCCCCGATAACCAATTCACGTTGGCCACGACCGATAGGAACTAACGCATCAATCGCTTTTAACCCTGTTTGTAATGGTTCAGCAACAGATTGCCGTTCCATAACACCAGGTGCCTTTCTTTCAACAGGACGGGTCTTAGTGGTCTTAATTTCACCAAGTCCATCCACTGGTTGTCCCAATGGGTTAACAACCCGGCCAATCAATTCTTCCCCAACTGGGACTTCCATGATTCGACCTGTCCGCTTAACAGTATCGCCTTCACGAATACCTTTATAAGCACCTAAAATAACAATCCCGACATCGTTGGCTTCCAAGTTTTGAGCCATTCCGTATGTGCCGTTTTCAAACTCTAGCAATTCACCAGATAAGGCATTATCCAACCCGTTGGCCCGGGCAATCCCGTCACCAACGTACGTTACAGTACCAACTTCAGCAACTTCTAATTGGTCTTGATAACCGGCAAGTTGTTGCTTGATTAAAGCACTGATTTCTTCAGCCTTAATGCTCATAAAAGTCTCACCTCTTTTAAAATTACTTATTTCAATAATAACCGCTTAATGCGTTCAATCTTTGTTTTAATCGAGCCATCATAAATATAGCTTTTCGATTGTAAAACAACTCCACCGATGATACTCTCATCAATTTGCGGATTAACGATGACTTTCTTAGCACCAACAAGCTTGGCAAATGAATCACTGAGTTTGTCTTCTTGTTCTTTGTCTAATTCAATCGCAGTAGTGACCTTAACCCTTACTACTTTTTCATATTCATCGTATAAATTATTAAATGCATCAATAATTGCAACTAGGTTTGCAATCCGACCGTAATCATAAGCCATCATGACTAAATTCTTAGTCAAAGCAGATGCTCCCTCAGTCATAGCATTTATCATAGCCAACTTTGCTTCCGGTTTAATTGCCGGACTGGCCATAAAGGTCATAAATTGTGGTTGTGCAAGTAAACCCTTCTTTAACTCATTAAGCTCCAAACTTAAATCTTTCAATTGCCCTTTTTCTTGAGCAACTTCAAACAAGGCTTGGCTATAACGACGGGCTACTGTTGGATTATCTAATGCCATTTTGCTTCCCCAACCCTTCGATGTATGAATCTACTAGTGCTTTTTGATCAGCCGCACTCAATTCTTTTTGAATGATCTTCGAAGCAATTTCAATAGATAATTCAGCCACATCATTTTTGACACTGGCTAATGCTTCTTGACGTTCTTGTTGAATATCTTTCTTAGCATTGGCCTTCATTGTGACAACTTCATCATGAGCCGCACTAACGATGGTAGCCTTTTGTTGTTCACCGTTTTGCTTAGCACGGTTAACAATTTCAGAAGCTTCAGTGCGTGAAGCTTGTAAGGCTTCTTCCCGCTTTTGAGCTAAATCTTCAGCCTTCTTGCGTGATTCTTCTGCAGCATCAATATCAGTTGCAATCTTAGTGGCCCGTTTTTCCATCATTTCGGTTACAGGTCCCCAAGCAAACTTCTTAATTAGTGCCATCAAAATAATAAATAGTACTAGGTAAAATAAGAAGTCACCCCAAGCAAAGCCTTCTTCAGCAGCTCCTAAAAGAAATGTTGAATTCATCTATTGACACCTCCTTACTTTAGTATTTAAAACAAGTCCTTTGTTTATTGGAACACAAGTAAGAATGAGATAACAATTGCCATGATAGGAACAGCTTCGATCAAACCAACACCGATGAACATGTTTGTCCGTAATTGACCTGATAATTCAGGTTGACGTGCCATACCTTCAAGCATCTTTGAAATAACTAAAGCATTACCGATACCTGCACCAATTGCAGCACCTGCAGCTGCTAAACCTGCACCAATTAATGTTAATGAACCCATTTGAGAATCCTCCTCATTATTCTTTTTCAATCTTTTGTGAAATGTATACCATTGTTAACGTTGTGAAAACAAAGGCTTGGATACTTCCGATGAAGACTGAGAAACCTTGCCAGATTAATTCCAACACGGAAGCTGGAATAAAGACAAACGCATTAATCTTTGCTAACTTATAAATCAAGGTTAGCAAAATTTCACCGGCGAAAATATTACCATAAAGACGTAACGCTAAGGTAATAAAGTTAGTAAACTGCTCGAGAATGTTAATAGGTAACAAAGCTTTCATTGGACTCATGAACGTATTCACAAAGTAACCTTTAAAGCCGAACTTCTTAACACCCATGTAATGAGCTAGCAAGAATACGATAAATGCTAGCGTCATTGTCGTCATTGGCATTGAGGTCGGACTTTTCATAAAGTTATAATCATTGTAAGAAACTTCAATTGCCAAGCCCAACTGGTTTGCAACAAAGATAAACACAAATAGTGTAAATGCTAGCAAGCCATAGCTTTTTCCCGCTTCATCCGGAATCGCACTTTTTACAATGCCATTTGTAAAATCGATAATCCATTCTAAGAGATTCTGTCTCCCACTTGGCTTCATTTGAATATTACGTGAAAGCCAAAAAACCAAACAAAAGACAAGGAAAGCCGCAACAGTTCCTGAAATAATGTTGGACAAGTTAAACGGAATCCCTAGAAAAGTCACGATTTGAGTCTTTTCATCCACCGGGGTTTCACCTCTTTTCCTAAATTGTCAAAAATGGTTAAACATCAACCAAAATAAGATAGAAAGATTCAAGTTTGAAAAGCTTGAATACAAATGAAATAATACCACCATTTCAATGAAAATACAAAGGCAAAATTAGCTTTCTGTCGCTGTAAATCGGTTATTTATTGGGATTTATTTAGAATTAATTAAAAAACTAAACTTGTATATCCCAGTCATAAAAAGCCATCATCCGGCTTCTTATAGCCAATTACTCCAGTAAGCATAATCTATTTTTATATCCTAACATAAGTAAATATTTTATTTAATTTACATATTATAGTTAGCATATGCTTTAGCTTTATAAAAATAATATTCTAGCCGCCATTACGCCGTATAATAGTTAATAACTAATAGAAACTATTACCATGTTCTTAAACAAGAACTCGATTGCGTTTTCAAAAAATTTCATTTTTTAGCAAATAAAAAAGCTACAAACCTAGTACGGTTTGTAGCTTTAAACCTCAACTTAGATACTTACTTAGTCCCGAATAAACGGTCACCAGCATCCCCTAAGCCAGGGATAATGTAACTATTTTCATTTAGCTTTTCATCCAAAGCGGCTGCAAAGATATCAATATCTGGATGAGCTGCTCGTAAAGCTTCGACCCCTTCTGGAGCGGCCACTAAACAAACAAACTTAATTGAACGTGCGCCCCGCTTCTTCAAGGCATCTACGGCCATGATAGCTGAGCCACCTGTTGCAAGCATTGGATCGACGATAAACATTTCACGATTTTCTAAGTCATCTGGCATCTTGACAAAGTATTCGTGTGGTTTCATTGTTTCTTCATCACGATACATTCCGATGTGACCAACCTTAGCGGCAGGAATTAATTCTAAGATGCCATCAACCATCCCTAAACCAGCCCGTAAAATGGGAACAACTACCACTTTTTTACCGGCTAACCGCTTTTGCACAGTCTTACCCATTGGGGTTTCGATTTCAACATCTTCTAAAGCCATGTCCCGCGAAACTTCATAAGCCATTAATTCAGCAATTTCATTTACACATTGACGAAATTCACGTGTCCCACAGTTCTTGTCCCGAATGATTGTCAACTTATGTTGGATTAAAGGATGATCCAAAACTTCAAATTTTCCCACGTTCAACACTCCTTAAAAAAATTTTAAACCATAACTATTTTAGCCGATAGCGCTAAACATTACCAGTTAAAAATCCCTAATTATGCCTCAAAAAATTGATTACCCGCTGCCTTTTTCAACCGGTTCATGTAAGCTTCACCCAGGCCTTCTTCTGGATAGGCTGGCGCTAAAATCCATTTAACCTCGGCCTGGTCATCAAAGTAACGCAAGCCAGCGAATAAATGCTGACTGGCAGTAACTACATTGGCTCCTAAATCATACGTATTCAAACTAGGCGCCTGGCTAATAACTTGCGGGCTAGCCATTATCCCAACTGAATTTGCGTGGTCTTTTGCCCAAGCCAAGGCGGCATCCCACTTGTCTTGGGGCACAATCAACACTTGGGCTGCGGGTGCATAGTGTTTATACTTCATCCCTGGAGCCTTAGGCACCTCATTTTGACCTACATGGTGTTTATCAGAAATAACTTCCTGACCCAAAACAGCCGCGATTTCTTGCGGACTGACTGCTCCCGGCCGTAAAATTGTAGGTTGCTTGCTAGACATGTCTAAGATGGTCGATTCGACCCCTACGCTAGTCGGACCATCATCTAAGACCCCGGCAATTCTTCCTTCTAAGTCATGGTAGACATGTTGGGCGGTTGTCGGACTTGGCTTACCAGACGAATTAGCGGATGGCCCTACCAGCGGCACCCCGGCCTCAGCGATTAAAGTCCGCGTCAACTGATTAGCTGGACACCGAAAGGCAGCTGTCTTTAAGCCCCCAGTAACCGCTTTGGGTAAACTGCCGTCTTTAATTGGAAAAACCATCGTCAGCGGTCCTGGCCAAAATTTATCCATTAATTTAACCGCAGCGTCGGGAAGTTCACCGGTATACTGCTTAACCATTTCGCGTGATGCAACCGTCACAATCAAGGGATTATCGGAAGGACGGCCCTTAGCTAAATAAACTCTTTTTACCGCTTGTTCATTAGTTGCATCAGCTCCTAACCCATAAACCGTTTCAGTTGGAAAGGCAATTAGTTCTCCTAAGGTTAATTCTTTTGCAGCTTGTTTGACCTCACTTGGTTGGTATATTTTTGTAATTAACATGTTGATCCCTTCTTTTAAAATTCTACTTTAATCATCCGATCATGCCCGGTTAAATCCTGCTTAACCGTAACTTGTGCCCGCGGAAATTCCTGTAAAAATAGTGCCTGTACTTGCTTAGCCTGGCTAAAACCTATTTCTAAGTACAAACGCGCCTTAGGCTGCAAGTAAGGCCGGATTTCTTTAGCCAAACGTTCATAAATTGCTAGACCATCTTTAGCCGCAAATAAAGCCAACGCGGGTTCATACCGTTTAACACTTTCGTCCATTAAATCTGCTTCGCGTTTAGGAATGTAAGGGGGGTTAGACACAATTACATCGTAGCGTCCAACTAACGGTGTTAATAAATCACCTTGTTTCAGTTCAACGTCTAACCCCAAGGCATGGGCATTATTTCTAGCAACCGCCAAGGCAGCTTCAGAAATATCAGTTAAACTTACATCCCAACTTGGTTTGTTTGACTTCAAAGCTAGTCCAATCGCCCCTGTGCCGGTTCCAATGTCAGCTACCCGTAAGTCTTTTTTAGCTTGCAAATCCGTTAGGATAAAATCAACTAGTTCTTCTGTGTCCGGACGGGGAATTAACGTCGCCGGAGTTACTTGCAATTTGAGCCCATAAAAACTGGTACTACCTAGCAAATATTGGGGTGGGTAGCCCTGACACATCTTTTTAACGTTAGTCTGAAACTTTTCCCAAGCGGCAGTTGGCATCTCACGTTGATAATTACTCAGTAACTGGGCTAAGGTCCAATTCAGTTGCCCTAGTAACAAGAAGTCGACATCCTCTTTTAAGTACCCATGCTCCGCACTAAAAGAAAAAGCCCATTGCTGAGCTTTAAAATAGGTCATCTTAGGCATCTTGTAATTTCTCCAAGGCCTTAGTTTGGTCAAAGAGGATTAAGGCGTCAATAATATCCTCTAACTCACCGTTCATAATCCGGTCTAACTTGTTTAGCGAAAGACCAATCCGGTGATCAGTCACCCGGTTTTGAGGGTAGTTATAGGTCCTAATTCGTTCGGAACGATCCCCAGTCCCAACGGCTGACTTTCTGTTTTCATCATAGGCATCTTGTTCTTGAGAAGCATAGTAGTCATAAACCCGGGCCTTTAAGATTTTCATTGCCTTTTCACGGTTCTGTTGTTGTGATCGTTGGTCTTGCATAGCCACCACAATCCCAGTTGGTAAGTGCGTCATCCGGACGGCTGAAGACGTCTTGTTGATATGCTGTCCACCGGCACCGGATGAACGGTAAACGTCGACCCGAATATCCTTTGGATCTAATTCAATCTCAACGTCTTCTGCTTCAGGCATAACTACCACCGTTGCCGTTGACGTGTGGACCCGTCCAGCTGATTCAGTCACAGGCACCCGTTGGACCCGGTGAGCGCCACTTTCATATTTCAACTTAGAGTAAACATTCTTACCGTTAATCAACAAGGCTACTTCTTTAAAACCACCAACTTCGGTCATATTACGATCGATAACTTCGATTGACCAGCCCTGGCGTTCTGCATACTTAGAATACATATTAAACAAATCACCAGCAAATAAGGAGGCTTCATCACCACCGGCCGCCCCCCTAATTTCCATGATGATATTTTTGTCATCATTAGGGTCCTTAGGAATCAACAAAATCTTGATTTCTTCTTCTAAAGCTTGCTTTTCGTCCTTAGAGTCAGCCAATTCAGCCTTGACCATTTCTGTCATTTCATCATCGTCAAGTCCTTCGTTAAGCATTTCTTCGTCGTCGCTAATTCGTTGGCTAACTTCTTTATATTGGTTATACTTTTCAACCGTCTCACGTAAATCGGCCATTTCCTTAGATAGTTCTGTAAACCGCTTAGTATCAGCGATTACTTCTGGATCCGACAATAATTCACCTAATTCTTCATAGCGGTCTTCTAGCATTTGTAACCGGTCAAATAATTTATCCATTTTATTCTCCTTTACTCATCATTTCTAAATCAGGGTTAAAATAATGCCGACGGCAAACTGGATAATAGGCCTCATTTCCCCCAATTTGAATTTGTTCCCCAGCATAGACTGGCTGATTGTTATGCACACGTAAATTCATCGTTGCCTTCTTTTGGCAGAACCAACAAATCGTTTTCATTTCTTCTATTTTATCGGCATACAACAGCAAATATTTTGACCCCTCAAATAATTCATTACGGAAATCATTTTTCAAGCCAAAGGTCATAACAGGAATTCCCAATTCATCCACGATTTTAGTCAGTTCTAGTACATGATGCTTTTGTAAAAATTGCGCCTCATCAATTAGAATACAATCTGCATCAGCATTATGTTTAATTACTTCGTCATAAATGTTAGTTTGACTAAAGACCGGCAAGGCTTTGCGCTTCATTCCAATCCTACTTGAAACATAACCAACCTCGTCACGATCATCCAGGCCACTTGTTAATATAATTACCTGTTTGTCCTGTTCTTCATAGTTATGGGCAACCTTTAAAATCTCAATCGTTTTACCACTATTCATCGCACCATAACGAAAAAAAAGCTGTGCCACTTTTTTCACATCCCAAATTTAGTCTTTCCTTTTTAGTATAGCTTAACCTTTCTGTGAATACAAATAGAAAAAATCCCCTAAGAAACACCGCTTTTTTAAAAATAGCTAATAATCAAAACTTTTTGCTAGCTTATTAATTAAGATGTGCTAACATTTAGATATTAAGTTAAAACAAGATGAGGAATGTTTATGTCTATCAAAAGTTCACTAGCAATTAGTGCTGGTAAAAGTTCATATTGGTTTTTACACAAATTTTTGCACGGCGGAACTGCCTTACCCGGAAAAATTACCCTGCAACTTGATCCGGACGTACTAAAAAGTTTAGCCAAAGACTATGAAATCGTCATTATCACCGGAACCAATGGAAAAACTTTGACAACCGCTTTAACCGTTAAGGTACTAAGACAAAAATACCCTAACCTATTGACTAATCCCAGCGGTTCTAATATGAAACAGGGAATCGTAACTGCCTTTTTGACCCATAAGAAAGCCAAAAGTGGCAAAAATTTAGCCGTCCTAGAAACGGATGAGGCTAACGTTCCCCTCATTTCCCAATACATTAAACCAAGCGCCTTTGTGCTGACTAACTTATTTAGAGACCAAATGGACCGTTATGGTGAAATCTACACGACCTACGAAAAAATCTTAACTGGGGTGAGGATGCATCCAGACGCCACCATCATTGCCAATGGGGATGCTCCTATTTTCAATAGCGTTGAGTTACCTAACCCAGTTATCTACTATGGTTTTGACCACCGCGCTGATCACGACCAAAAGGCCCCTGCCAATACGGATGGCTTACTGTGTCCCAAATGCCAACGCATCTTGGCCTATAAAAATTTGACTTACAGCAACCTAGGTAAGTACTACTGCCCTAACTGCGGTTTTAAACGGCCCGAGTTAACCTATAAAGTTACTAAGCTAATCAGCCAAAGCCCACAAGCTTCCAAGTTTGAAGTAAACGGCCAGCCGCTTACGCTTCATATCGGTGGGACCTATAATATCTATAATGCCTTAGCCGCCTTTGCGGTTGGAGCTCATCTAGGTGTTAGCCCTGATTTAATTCAAGCCGCCCTAGATGATCCTGACGAAAAGGTTTTTGGACGCCAAGAAGTTATTAAGCTTGCTGATAAGGAACTGACTTTAATCCTAGTTAAAAATCCCGTCGGGCTTGATCAAGTCTTGGAAATGATAAAAACCGACCCCGAACCATTTTCTTTAGCGGTCTTATTAAATGCTAACTATGCAGACGGAATTGACACCTCCTGGATTTGGGATGGTCGCTTCGAAGACCTGCCATTTGAGCGGATTCCCGCCGTTTTAACTGGGGGTGAGCGGTATAAAGATATTACTTTTAGAATGCGCGTGGCCGGTGTGCCTGAGGCAAACTTTGACCAAGAGCCTAAATTAGAGGCCGTTTTAGCCAAGGTTAAACAGATGCCTACTAAACACGTCTATGTACTTGCAACTTATACTGCCGTCTTACAGTTACGTAAACTACTGGCGAGCGAAGGTTATATTAAGGGAGGGATGGAATAATGACTTACTCATTACACGTTGCCCACCTATACGGTGATTTAATGAACACTTACGGAGACATCGGGAATATTTTAGTTTTAAATTATTACGCTAAAAAAATTAACGTCACCCTAACTTCAGAAGTGGTCTCCCTAGACCAAACTTTTGACCCCACTAAATTTGATTTAGCCTTGTTTGGTGGCGGTCAAGACTACGAGCAGGTGATTGTTTCTAAGGACATTCAGAGTAAAAAAGCTGCCCTAACCTCTTTTATCGAAGATGACGGTCCCGTTTTAGCAATTTGTGGTGGTTATCAACTTTTAGGCCAGTATTATATTGGCGCTAATGGTCAGCGAATCGAAGGTATCTCAGCCTTACCTCACTATACAAAGAGCCAAGACCATAACCGCTTTATCGGTGATATTGATATCAAAAACGAAGAGACTGGTGAAGTTTACGTTGGCTTTGAAAACCATAACGGGGTCACTTACCTCGGTGCTGGCGAACGGCCTTTAGGTAAAGTCTTAACCGGCCACGGTAATAATGGCCAGGATCAAACTGAAGGTGCAATCTATAAGAACACCTTTTGTTCATACTTCCACGGGCCAATTTTAGCTAGAAATCATAATCTAGCCAAACGAATTTTGTTACTAGCATTAAAACGTAAATACCCTCAAGCTGATTTTAGTCAAGCAGAAGCTACGCTAGCACAAATTGACTAAGGCATTCCCCTAGGTTAACTCGCTAACCTAGGGGATTTTTAGTGCTTAAACCCTAGCCAAACTGTAAAAAATGTGCGATAATTTATGAACTTACCACTTATAATTACGCGGGGGAAAGCGCATGGAAAATAGGTTAATCGCACATAGTCTCATCAAAGCTCACGGGAAATACTTAGTAATTAGGCGAAATAAGATTAAGCGTGGGCAAAAAAATGTTTACCCTGCTCATTGGGACATCCCCGGCGGCCGGGTTGAGGCTGGTGAATTACCAAGAATGGCCGCCATTAGAGAATGTCGTGAAGAAGTTGGATTAGAGATTGAACTCGAAAACATTCTCCATGAAGATAGCAACTTAGACGGCCAACTAGTGTTTACTAGACTGGTTTATGCCGCCCACCTGCTAGCAAACTCACAGACTGTCACCCTAGACTTTGAAGAACATGACCAGTACAGGTGGATTACCGGGTTAGACGACTTAGCCGGTGAAAATGTTGTTCCTTATTTACAAAGTCTGCTCAAATAAAAAACAAAGCAACCTCTGACGCAAATCAGAGGTTGCTTTGTTGTGCTTACTGGGCACGCTTAGCTAATTCCATAATCGTTTCAAAAAAGCTATCATGATCAACATCGTATACTAATTTAGCCTCACGCCCATTTTCGCTTAAGTAGGTCCGACCATCACTAGGTGCTTGGGTCATAACGTCACACTTAATTTCTTTTTCCTTAACCAAATCAGGCTTATATAGACTGCAAGTCGTCAAAACATCCCAAAGGTAATAGGTTGAGTTAGTAGGAAAATCGCGTAACTCCGGTACAAAGGCGTAACTATTTCCAATAAAATCAAGGCCAATGTAGCGCCGGTTTTTAGCCCAGCTAAGGCGAATATCATTAGTCAAGGGTACATTATTAGTGCTTTCTAGTGCCACCATTGTTAGGGGAATCTTGGAATCAAAAACTGTTTTAACAGCCTCTGGATCCCAGAAAGCATTCCATTCCTGGGTACCGTCACAATCGGGTTCGGCCACATTACCTTCCTTCAAAAATGAGCCTCCCATCCAACGCAATTCTTCAATCTTATCGGCAATTGCCGGCTTTAGTTCTAAAGCCATAGCTAAATCTGTTAAGGGACCGGTAAATAGTAAGGTTACCTTTTCTGAACTAGCCTCTAGTTTGTCAATTAAATCCAAGTGAGCCGGCTTAGCTGCTACCGGAGTTACTATCTTACCGCTCTCGTTTAAAATTGGCAATGCATTCTCCGAGTAAGCATCTAATCGCCATTCCTTTGGAAAAGGATGAACTGCCCGGGCATTTGAGTTAGCTACTGCTAATTTCTTAGTTGGTGCAAAGCGATCAATTACTTTGCGACTAGCTTCACTAGCTGGTTGCAAGTAAGAATCAGCTCCCATAACACCAACCCCGATTAGGTCAACCGCTTCCATCTGCAAGAGTAAAAAGAGCGAAATAATATCGTCAACGCCACCATCATGACTAAAATATACTTTTTTCATCTATAATTCTATCCTTTCCTAAGCTAGGCCTTCTTACCTGGAACGGAAGCAATTAGCGTTAGCGTTCCTTCTAGCTGCCACTCTTTGACATCATTTGGCAAGATAAAGTGTTGCCCCTTTTGTAACTCATAGTCTATACCGGCTACGGTTAGCTTGCCACTACCAGCAATCACAGAAACCAAGGTATAAGGTTCATCACTATTGCGGATTAGACTTCCGGCTTGGCCAGCTAATTGCCAACGCTGAACCTTAAAGAAGTCAGTATCTACAAAGGTCGTTACCTCAATTCCAGCCACCTGTTTCACTTCACGGTTTAGCTTAGGGTCAACGTGGGGAACGTTGATAACGTCAATTGATTGTTGTAAGTGCAATTCACGCTTTTGGCCCGTCTTTTTATCAACCCGATCAAAGTCGTACAGGCGATAAGTTGTATCAGAACTTTGTTGGGTTTCTAATACCATAATCCCCTTACCGATTGCATGCACGGTTCCACTAGGAACGTAAAGAAAGTCGCCGGCTTTGACTGGGACCCGTCTTAATAAGTGTTGCCAGTCGCCAGCTTCAATCAGTTGCTTTAACTCTGCTTTAGTTTGGGCGTGGTGACCATAAATCATTTCCGCTCCCTCATCAGCAGCTAAAACATACCAACACTCCGTTTTGCCCAACTCACCTTCATGTTTTAATGCGTAAGCATCATCAGGGTGGACTTGCACAGATAAGTCATCACGTGCATCTAAAATTTTAGTTAATAAGGGAAAAACATCACCCTTGGCGTTTCCAAAAACTTCCCGGTGTTGTTGCCAAAGCTCAGCTAGATTCAAGCCTTGGTAGGGGCCATTTTCAATTACAGCCGGTCCGTGAGGGTGAGCCGAAATTGCCCAGCATTCCCCGGTAGTGTCACTAGGAATTTCATAGCCAAATTCCGTTTTGAGGCGCTTACCACCCCACATTTTTTCTTGAAAATACGGTTTTAAAAATAGTGGTGCTGTCATTTGCTTCCATCCTTTTCATAAAAATATTTTTCACGTAAATATTGTCCCAAAAGTAATTCACGCTGGGCTAAAAAAGCCTGGTTGTTACCAGCGGGGTGTACCCGGTTAGTTAGTAAAATTAGTGCATCTTGATTGGCCTGGTCTATTAATAGCATCGTCCCGGTATAACCGGTGTGATAAAGGCAAGCTTGGTTTTGCCAAGTGTACCGTAAATCCCAACCGAGTGAACGACCATCGTGCCCACTGGGAGTCCAATCCTTAAAAAGAGCGCTTACCATTTTAGAATCAAGTGGCCCTGGCGTAGAGTCTGGTTGTAAGAGCCACTGGCTAAACTTAACCATGTCATGTAAGGTCATGAACAAGCCAGCAGAACCACAATGCTCTTTTAGGGTGTAGGCCTTAGGGTCGTGCACCTGCCCTCTAATTAAACCGCGTTTAGCCGTCAATTCAGTTGGAACCGCTAAGCTTAGCGGCGGATTAAAGGTGCTTTGACTTAATCCTAACCTAGCTAGAACTTCTTTTTCGATCACCCTTTGGACCGGTTGCTGATAAAAGCTCTCTATGATTTCTCCTAAAAAAATCAACCCGATGTCTGTATAAACAACCTTTTTTCCTAAATCGCTACCAACTTTAAGTTGATGTAGTGCAGCTAACAAGGCAGCAGGACTCAGTTCATCACGATTTTTTATGTAACCACTAATGGCCGAAGTGTGCGTTAATAAATGCCTAATGGTAACCCGCTGGTCTTTAAAGGCCGGTAAATATTTGGTAACCGCATCATCGACTCCCAGCCGACCACTTGCTATTAACTTTAAAATTACGGTAGTAGTACCTATGACCTTAGTCAAAGATGCTAAGTCGTAATACATGCCCGGTCTTAACTTTTCTTTGGTTGGTTTTAACTGGGCTAAACCAAATACCCCGGTTTGAAGTTGGCCTTGGTGTAAATAGGCATAGCTTACCCCAGGAACTATCTGCTTTGTGACTAGCCCGTGAATTAATGCAGTGGTTTTAGGATATAGCATCCTTAGCCATCCCCTTATCATCTAACTTCATTCTGTTAACGTATATAACCTTAAACTTGCCATTTTCATAGTCGACCCGACTAGCCCGTGAATTATCTAATAAAAAGAGGGGCACCTCACCTTCCAGACTCTCAATAAAGTTGGACAAAATTAACCCGTGGGTAACAATTAAAATGTTACCTCCCTTATCTTGGTACTGATTTCCAATATTGGTTAGTGCACGGGTCATCCGCAAAGTAAGGTGATCAGCATCTTCAATCACTTCATTCCCATCTAGGGAACGGAAAAGCTCTGTCAATTCAGCCACATGTTCTTCATTAAGTAGCGCTTGCAAAATTCGCCGTAACCCTAAAGCCTTTAAGGCCTTAGGTATCATCTTAGTATTCTTAGCCTCTTCAAACTTGCCAAAGCTAATTTCACGCAAATCAGGATCTTGATAAACGGGCGGGTAATAGGCCTCGTTTTCATCGATAATATACTGAGCCGTTTTTTGTGTTCGCTTCAAATCACTCGTATACACCGCTTCAAACTTAATCTGCTTTAACTCTTTGCCTAACCTTTTGGCCATCCTAATCCCCTTTTTGGTTAAGGGCGAGTTGGTCACTCCTTGGAGTCGTCTCTTCTTATTTAGCTTGGTCTGTCCGTGCCTTACTAGGTAAAAGTGTACTACCGCCACTAAAAGCCCCCCTTTCTTCTTACACATAATAATTATATACTTTGCCTTAGATGGTTTCAAAATTTATTTCTTTAGGTTAACCGTTTTCAATTTTAGCTTTACCTAAAAAAATGTTACAATTAAGAAAAACTAAGCACGTATAAGGGGGAGCAACCCGTGGCAAGTAACTCTGATTCTATTTTTTACGTCCTCTCTTATTTAAGACGACACCCTGAGGCTTTCTACTTTGCTAAAAATAAATACGATAACGTCGTTCAAATTTTTATTAAGGATGATTTACAGATAGCAGACGCTGACATCTATTTCCCACAAAACCGCTTGATGGTTAACCGCCTGCAAGACGACTTTTTAGCCCAACACGGTAATTTATTAGATCATTTTTGGGAGCAAAGTGGTCACCGACCAAGTGGCTACCATGAAGTTTGGGCAACAAGCAGCCACTTAGTCGACAGTAACGTTTTCTTAATCGAATTATCCTACGAATAAAGCTTAAACTAATAGCGCTGAAGGTGACGTCAATATCACACCTTCAGCGCTTATTTTCTTCACTAACTCACTTACAAACACTCACATTCCCCACTTACCGCCGTGAACCTTGGTTACCTGCGAGGTTACTATAAAGGCCTGCGGATCGATTTCGTGGATACTAGTAATCAACCGCCCGTAATCCTGACGATCTACAATTAACAACAGCTGTTGGCGTGGGGTTTGGCTGTAACCACCAACCACATCGTAAACAGTCAAGCTACTATTTTCTGCTAACAACGCTTCCTTAATTTGAGGAAGCAAGTCGTTACTTAGAATCTGAACCTGATATTTCAAGTCCAAACCAGCTTCCGTATAGCGCATCACTAAGGCAGTCACCACTTGGGAAAAAGCAGCCAAGAAAAAAGCATTCAAGCCGGCTACAAAAACGTTCATTAAAATGACGGTTAGATCAATTAACATTAAGCTAAAAGCCGTATCTAAGTAAAAATATTTTTTTAAGATTAATGGTGGGACCGTCGTTCCCCCACTAGAAGCGTTTACTCGATACAGCAGCGCGACCGCAAAGCCCATTAGCACCCCACCGATAATAACGGCTAACAACTCATTATCGGTCACCTTAAAACTCGGGGTTATTTTCATTAGTAACGGTAATAATAAACTCCCTACCGCAATATTTTTAACCACTTTCCGCTCTAAGAACACCCCCGCCAAGACAATCATGGCCAGGTTACAAACTAAGACTGTTAACGACCTGTCAATTTGCCAGACCGCTTCCACCAAGATGGCAATCCCAGTCGTTCCCCCCGCGGCAATGTCTATGGGGGCGTAAAAAAAGTTAATACTTAAAGCAATAATCTCTAAGGCAACTAAAAATACTAACCAGCGTCCCCAGCGGTATTTCCGTATTCTATTTGTCATTCAAACATCCTTTCAGTCTGTCCTTTTAGAAACATTTCTTATAATAAGCATAACAAAAAACTGACCTTGTGTAAAATTTAGCAAAGTCAGTTTGGAAAGATTTTATTTAGTTTTAATTTGTTGAACCTTAGCTCCAGCTACCAATAATAAGTTAACAAACACCAAGCTAGCAGTCACTAAGAAAACATATTGATAGTCTAAGGCACTAGACACAAGCGAACCCATCAAGGGTCCAATCACCCCACCCGCAGCTTGAAAGGACTGGTTATAACTAAAAATTCGGCCAAATGACTTGGCAGGAACATTAATAGTCAAAGCAGTTTGAACAGCCGGTAGCAAGGCTGCATTAGCTACCCCTAGTAAAAAGCGCCAAAAGGCCAATAACCAAGGAGAATCAGTCATAAACATTGGAATAAATAGCAGAGTAGCAGCTAATAAACCGACCATCAACACCTTCAAAGGACCAACTGCATCCATCTTATGTCCTAACCAAGAAGCCACTAATAAGGTTCCAAACCCTGGGGTGGCCGCAACAATCCCACTCACAAATGAAACGTTACCGTGATTATGCATTAATTCTTTCACCAATAAACTAATAATTGGCGAAATTGACATCAGTGACGACTGTACAATCAGTGTCGTCAAGAACATGATAATAATTAAGCCCGGTTTTTCTAGGTCCGCAAACATTTGTCTCATTGGTTGCATTTCCTTTTTAGAAATAGGCTTAAAATGCTCCGTCGTATTAAATAGTGTCATCAAAAAGGCCAAGGCCATGCAAACTCCGGTAATATAAAAGGGAATCCGGTAGCCAAAGGTATCGGCTAATGCCCCTCCAAATAAAGGTCCTAACAGGTTACCGGTCACGCCCGCTGTCATAATCATGGTCATCACAGACCCGGACTTACTCCGCGGTGTTTCTCCCGCGATAAAAGCAGTCGCATTATTGATATAGCCAGAAAACAAGCCCTGGGTTAGCCGCAGTGCGATTATCATCCACACATTAACTGCCATCCCCGTTAAGAAAATTGTAATTGACATTACTCCGGAAGCACGCAAACACATTAACTTCCGCCCCTTCCGGTCCGCCAGGCTCCCCCAATAAGGCGAAATTAATGCCTGGGTTAAAAAGGTTCCCGCAAAGGCAATCCCAGAATAGATATTTAGTTGCCACCGACTAAAGTTACCAATTGACGAAATAAACAGTGGTAAAAAGGGCATCGTCATTGAAGCACCTAGCCCAGTCATAAAGCAGCCAAACCAAAGGGCGATAAAAGTTTTGCGCCAGGTCGAAGGCATCTTTTCACCTTCAGTTACCATAAAAACATATCCTTTCACAATAAATCTGTCGATAACTACTATCCTAACACCAATTAGTTAACCTTGCACGCTACTTTTATAAATTTTTGTTAAACACTACTAAAGCTAAATTAATCATCCAAATCACGTTCAATATCAAGCCCATATAAATTACTTACCGGATGGTCTTCATCGGCTTGATGAACTACTAGAATTGCAATTGCGCCCTTGCTAGAAACGTAGCCCGCAAATTGAGCCACCTCTTCTACCACATAGGCTAACCCATCCGTGTTGTAGATATATTCACCGACTTTAGGCATACTTTCAAAAAAGGTCTTATTCATCTTGTAGTAATCCCCGTTTTGATCATGCATCACTAAAATTACCTTTATCATGCAAAAAACTCCTCTCGAAAAAAGGCCACCTCCCCGTAGGGTCCGGCAGCCTTATTACTTAAACGTTAATAACTTTATCTAGGAACGCTTTCGTCCGGTCATGTTGGGGATGGTCGAAGACTGCTTCTGGCTTGCCTTCCTCTACTACGTAACCATCAGCCATAAAGACAACCCGGTCAGCCACTTCTTTAGCAAAGCCCATTTCGTGAGTAACTACCACCATCGTCATCCCATTTTTGGCTAATTCTTTCATAACCTCTAATACGTCGCCAACCATTTCTGGGTCAAGCGCACTAGTTGGTTCGTCAAACAACATCACATCCGGATTCATCGCTAAAGCCCGGGCAATGGCTACCCGTTGCTTTTGTCCCCCAGAAAGAGACGCTGGCATTGCATCGAATTTGTCGGATAATCCAACTGTTTCTAATAACTGCCGCGCTTCAGTTTCAGCAGTTTGCCGGTCCATTTTCCCTAGTTCGACTGGGGCTAACATAATATTTTCGCCTACAGTCATGTTATTGAACAAGTTAAAATGTTGGAACACCATCCCAATATTTTCGCGCGCCTTATCAATATTAGTCGATGGTAAACTAATATCTTGACCATCAATCACAATTGAACCGCTGGTTGGTTCTTCCAGCTTATTTAAGCATCGTAACAGCGTACTCTTCCCCGAACCAGATGGCCCGATTAAAACGACCACTTCGTTATTGGCAACTTTAAAGTCAATCCCCTTTAAAACATGGTTCGAACCATAACTTTTTTGTAAGTTTGTTACATCAACTTTATATTCCGTCATTAGTTCTTCATCCTCCGTTCAATCCATTTTGAAATCAATGTCAAGATAGTTATCATTAGCAAGTAAATAACGGCAATGATTGCCCACATTCTGAATCCTTGTAAGTTTCTAGCGATAATAATCTTACCAGTTTGGGTTAATTCTAAGATTCCAATTACCGATAGAATTGAAGTATCTTTCAGGGTGATAATAAATTGGTTAATAAATGATGGAACCATCAATTTAATCCCCTGTGGTAACACAACCTTCTTCATGGCTTTACCAAATGGCAAACCTAAACTACGAGCTGCTTCCATCTGTCCATGGTCTACCGACTCAATTCCACCTTTTACGAAGGCGCCGATATATGCTCCTTCATTTAAGGTCAAGGTAATAACCCCCGCAATGAAAGCAGGAACTTTAGTACCGGTTAAACTTGGAACCCCGTTATAGATGAAGAGTGCCAACACGATTAATGGTAACCCACGGAAAATGTAGATTACAGTGGTAGAGAT
>HBJMI04202__coassemble_608_pt1 | contig 26178 bp, 22 predicted proteins | sample HBJMI04202__metabat2_low_PE_011 | metagenome-assembled genome bin HBJMI04202
TGCCGGCTCAACTGCAGCTGGGGTGGACTCAACTTCTGCCTGTGGGGCCGGATTTTCTGTCGCAACTTTTTCTTCTGACTCAGGTTTTGCTTCTGCTTGCCCGCCCCCAAAGGCGCGCTTTAGCTTATCAAATAATCCCATTAAAATTCCTCCTTACTGCTCTAATTGTGCCAAAGAGACCGAAACCATCTTAGACACTCCTGATTCTTGCATAGTTACCCCATACAAGATATCAGCGTTCATCATCGTTCCCTTACGGTGGGTAATCACAATAAACTGGGTTTTTCCTTCAAAATTCTGTAGGTACTGCGAATATCTCACGACGTTAGCGTCATCTAAGGCTGCTTCCGCCTCGTCTAAAACCACAAACGGTACCGGTCTAACTTTGAGGATAGCAAATAATAGGGCAATCGCAGTCAAAGCTTTTTCTCCCCCGGACAACAAGGTTAGGGTTTGAAATTTCTTACCCGGTGGTTGGGCCATAATTTCTACCCCAGTCGTCAGTAAATCACTATCTGTTAGGCTAAGCTTAGCCCGGCCCCCACCAAAGATGGCAGGGAAAATTTCTTCAAAGGCCTGAGCCACCTCTTCAAAGGTTTGCTTGAAGCGGCGCTTAACTTCGCCATCCATTTCCTGCATACTCTTTTCTAGTTGGGCCTTGGCAGCCAAGAGGTCGTCTTGTTGCTTAGCCAAAAATTCATAGCGTTCGTTAACCCGGTCAAATTCTGAAATAGCCCCTAAATTAACATCACCTAATTCATCTAACCCCAACTGTAATAGCTTCAAGCGGCGTTTGACATAGTCAATATCAGTTTCTAAATTTTCTAGCTTAGACGCGGCCTCATAAGAAAGTTCGTGGCGGTCTGCTAAGTCGGTTAATAACCCATCCAACTGAGCTTCTAACTTACTATCCTGTCGTGATTTTTCACTTTGTTCATCATAAGCCGCCGCCTTTAATTCGCTAGCTCGTTTTAACTGTTCTTCGGCTTGGGCTACCTGAGCATGCAAGGTCTTTCTTTGTTCAATCATTTTTGCCACGGTTTGTTCTAACTGGGCATGCTCTTGTTTAACCTTGGCTTGCTTATCAGCTAAGTCTTCAACCTGACCGTGGCGTAGTTCTTGTTCTTGTTTAAGAATTGCTAAGCGCTCCTTAGCCTTAGCGATGTTTTCACTTAGACGTTTAATCTGGTTAGCCACTTCATTTGCCTGCAACTTCACAGACTGCAAGCGTTCTTCCACCACAGCTAGTTCTTGCTTGAGGGTGGTTAGCTTTTGTTGGTTTTTAGCTTGGCTAGTCCGAGTATCATTTAAAAATTCTTGCTTATAGGCCAACTGCTCTTTGAGTTGAGCGATAGCTTGTTCTAACTGGTCTAACTTAGCAACCACTTCTTTTAACTCGGTCTGGGCTTGCATACTGGCCTTAGTTTGTTCCTCTTGGCTAGCCGCTTCTGCTCTTAATTGCTGCTCTTGGTGACTTAGTTCAACTTGACTAATATCAAACTGCTGTTGACATTGTTGCAACTTCGTTTGGGCCGCCTGCAGCTTAGGGGCAAGTTGTTGCACTGCTTGCTTACTAGCCGTAAGCTGCTGTCTAGCCTCATTACCCTCTAGTTCAACCGTAGCTAGCTTAGACTTCATTAAGTCTATATTGGCAGCCAGCCTTTCTAATTGCTGTTTTTGTTCTAACAAGCCAATTTTTCTTTGCTGGTTAGCCCCCCCACTCATTGAACCGCCCGCATTAACAATATCGCCTGTTAATGTGACAATTCTTAAGCTATGGTTTAAGGCCCGGGCAACAACCGTAGCCTCGGCTAAACTTTTAACCACCACGGTCGTCCCTAAGAGGTAATCCAAAATTGGTTGGTCAGCCGCATTAACCGTCACTAACTCCGACGCCACCCCGACTATCCCTTGTTGGCTAGCTAAAATTTGTCTTTGCTTGGTGGTAAGTGCCCGTCTTTTCACCGTATTTCGCGGTAAAAAGGTGGCCCGGCCTAACTTATTAGCCCGCAAATAATTGATGGCTTGCTTAGCAGCTTCATCCGTCGTTACCACCACATTTTGCAACTGCCCGGCTAAGACGGCCTCTAAAGCCTGACTAAATTCTTGAGGAACCGTGATAATTTCGGCAACCGCCCCAATCACCCCAGCTAACTTACCTTTGGCCTGTAAGACCTGCTTAACCCCTTGGTAGTAACCGTCATAACTGGTAGCAACATTTTTTAAGGTCTCGTACCTAGTTTGAGCTTGCTTTAAAATATCGCTGGCTTCATACCAACGTTCCTTTTGATTATCATAGCGTAATTGGTACTTACTTACCTCGCTAGTTAACTCAGCTTGCCGTTGATCTAATTGGGCTACCGTCTCCTTAGCTGCTAGTAAGTCGGCTTTAGCCTGGCGTTTTTTTTCCTCGGCTGCTTGATAGGCGGCCTCTAGCTGCTTGTGCTTGGCTAAAGCTGACGCCGTCAGTGATTGTGAGTGCTCACTTTCACGTTTTAAATAGGCGTGCTGACTTTGTAAGGCAGACTGGTCCTGGGATTTTTCAAACAGTTCCTGTCTGAGTTTTTCAACTTGTTCGTTTAAAGTTGCTTCGTCAATATTGGCGTCCGCGGTTAATCGGTCAATTTTAGCCTGGTAGTCCGCCTTTTGGGCCTGGACTTGAGCCAGTTGTGCCTCTAATTTGGCCTCTTGCTCCTTTAACTCGCGTAAATTCTTTTGATCGACTTCTAGCCGGTCGCTAGTATCTTTTCTTTGTAGCTCCTGGTACTCGCGGGTTTGCTTAGAGACCTTTTCTTCCCCACTTAGATAACCCTTTTGCTTGGTCAGTTCTACCAACCTTTCTTGGGCCGCGTCTAATTTAGCCTCTAACTGCTGCTGTTGCTGGTGCAAATTGGCTGTTAATTGTTCTTGCTTGCTAGCACTTTGACTGTGCTTAGCCACTAAGTCCTTAATCTTAGCCAGTTCCGCTTGAATTTCCGCTCGCTTCTGACTCTTAGCCTTAATTTCTAAGACGAGGTTATTTAAATCAAAATAATCGTACTGCTTTTTTTGTTCAAGGTAGTCCCGCGCAATACTTGCTTGTTCTTCTAATGGTTGTTTTTGTTGGTAGAGTTCTGTAATGATGTCTGCCACCCGGTTTAGATGACCGGTTGTTTCCTCTAATTCCTTTTGGGCCCGGTGCTTTTCTTTTTTATACTTTAAGACTCCAGCAACTTCTTCGATTAAGACCCGCCGTTCGAGTGGCTTACTATTAAAGATAGCTTCCACCCGGCCTTGAGAAATAATAGAAAATGATTCCCGGCCTAACCCAGTGTCCATGAATAAATCAACAATCTCGCGTAAGCGGACCTTCTTTTGGTTAATTAAGAATTCGCTCTCACCATCGCGATAAATCCTCCGAGTAATCACTAATTCCGGTGGCTGTTGTTTTAAAAAGCCGTCACTATTGTCAAGTTCAATCACCACTTCAGCTCGATTAAGTGGGGCGCGTGTCTGGGAGCCAGCAAAAATCACGTCGGGCATCTTACCACCCCGTAAGCTTTTGACCGATTGCTCACCTAAGACCCAGCGTAAGGCCTCGATAATGTTACTCTTACCACTACCGTTAGGGCCAACAATGCCCGTCATCCCGGGCTGAAATTCAATCTTAGTTTTATCGGCAAACGATTTGAACCCATTTAAAGTCAATGCCTTTAACTTCAAAAGTTCTCCCCCTTTAGCCTCTTAATTCCTTCAAGGCTTGGTTAGCCGCCGCCTGTTCAGCCGCCTTCTTAGTATGACCCGTACCACGTCCGAGTTCTTTTTGGTTAGCAAGTACCGCCACATAGTACTGCTTGGCATTATCTGGTCCTTTTGCTGCCAACACCTGGTATTCAATCTCACAATCACCATCTTGCTGTAATAACTCCTGCAATTCGGTTTTGTGGTCTAAGAAGTGATCAAACCAGCCCATATCAAGTTTAGGGAAAATAACCTTGCTGATAAAGCTAACAACCGTTTCTTTCCCTTGGTCTAGATATAAAGCCCCAATAAAGGCCTCGAAAATATCGCAAAGTAGCGATGGTCTATTCCTAGCGTTCGCCTTTTCTTCACCCTTACCTAGACGAATATATTCATCAAAGTGACATTCCTTAGCAAACTTGCTGAAACTGTCTTCACAAACCATTGCCGCCCGCAAGCGGGAGAGTTTGCCTTCCGGTAAGTTAGGGTAACGCTTAAATAGGTATTCTGATACGCATAATTGCATTACGGCGTCACCTAAAAATTCAATCCGCTCGTAATACTTCAAATTTTCTTTTGGGTGTTCATTCACGTAAGAAGCGTGTGTAAACGCTTCATCAAATAAGGCATAATTTTTAATGTCTATTTGAAAATTATCGTGTAACATTTTAGCTAATCCAATTATCAAATTGATGTCTCCTCTGAAATTTTATCTACATAGTCACTATCAATATTACCTTATCCGCACTAAAATTGCTAGAAAGTTAGGCCAAATAAAAAGAGTGGTAACAAGCTTTCCTGTCCCACTCCTCTTATTTTATTGGCGTGCTGCAATAAACTTAACAGCGTCACCAACAGTTGCGATTTGTTCGGCATCTTCGTCTGAAATTTCAGCCCCAAAGGCATCTTCTAATTCCAAGACAAACTCAACAATATCAATTGAATCGGCATTTAAATCGTTTTGGAAGTTCAAGTCGTTAGTGACCTTATCTTCCGGCAACTCAAAACGCTCCGCAATGATTTTGGCAATCTTAGCAAAAATTTCTTCTTCTGTCATAGCCGTATAACTCCTCTACATCTATTTATCACTTAAAAACTAACCTTTTTCAAAAGGACTCAGCAAAAACATTGTAACTACTTTAAGAAAAAAAGTCTAGTTATTTTCGGTTTGCTCACTGCGCTGTTGTTCCAAGTAAGCACTGAACTTCTCCACTACTTGCCCAGCAACAATTTCTCTAATTTGTTTCAAGGTATAGTAAACGGTCTTAGCATCGCTAGCACCGTGCGCCTTAACTACCGGAGCTTTAGCCCCTAATAAAACTGCGCCCCCGTACTGAGATTGGTCAAGTTTACCCTTTAATTCTTTGAAGACCGGCTTTAGCATCAAGGCTCCCAATTTACCTGAAACACCAGCAGCCATAATCGCATCTTTTAGTAAATGTAAAGTTGCAGACGCTGTCCCTTCAATCGCCTTTAAAACCGCGTTACCCGTGAAGCCATCGGCAACCACCACATCACAAACCCCTGTCAATAAGTCCCGGGCTTCGACGTTACCAACAAAGTTGATGCTGTCATCGGCTGCAATTAGTTGGTGAGCTTCGAGGGTTAACTTACTCCCCTTGTGTGGTTCGGTTCCGTTATTTAGTAGCCCAATTCTTGGGTTAGCTAACCCCCGTACATTTTGGGCGTAATACTTTCCTAATAATGCATACTGGTAAAGTTGTTCAGGTTTACCATCCGCATTAGCCCCACTATCTAGGAGGTTAAAGCGACCGTCGCCACTAGTGGCATTTAGGACGGGGAGGGTTGATAACAATCCAGGCCGACTAACACCTTTAACCCGGCCAACAATCAACAAGCCCGCTGTAAGTAAGGCCCCCGTATTGCCACAAGAAAAGAGGGCGTCCGCCTTGTTTTCTTTGACAGCTTGCGCAGCTTGAACCATTGAAGAATCCTTCTTGCGTCTAATTGCCTTAACTGGTTCGTCGTTCATATCGATGACCTCACTCGTATGAATGATTTCAATTCTTTCCATGTTATCAATCAGCGGCTTTACTTGCTGCTCATCACCGTACAAGCAAAATTCTAAATCTGCAAATTCGTCGCGCGCACGTAAAACCCCCTCAACTACCGTCTTAGGAGCATTGTCTCCTCCCATTGCATCCACTGCAATTTTCACTAAAATCATCCTTCCTAATCAAACTTTTGACCCTGACCAACTTTTTGGTGAAGATACTGAATCAACCCAGCATTTTCAGGGTTAGTTAAAAAGTCGGGGGCAGCAAGCACCTGCTGGGCCTCCATTTGAGCTATCTGTAAAATCTTTAAATCCGCGATGGGGTCTCCCACCCGGAAATCAGGAATCCCGGCTTGTTTAGAGCCTAAAACATCCCCGGGCCCCCGTAATTCTAAGTCCTTTTGGGCAATTATAAAACCATCGTTGGTTTGAACCATCGTCTCCATCCTGGCCTTACCATAATCAGTCTTAGGGTCGGCAACCAATAAACAGTAGGAGGCCTTAGACCCCCGCCCTACCCGGCCCCGTAATTGGTGGAGTTGGGCTAGCCCAAAGCGGTCTGCGTCTAAAATAACCATGACCGTAGCATTAGGGACGTCAACGCCAACTTCGATTACGGTTGTCGAGACCAGCAAATCGAGCTCATGCTTCTTAAAAGCAGCCATGATTGCTTCTTTTTCCGCCGCCTTCATCTGCCCATGCAATATCCCCACCCGAAAGCGGTCCTTAAATAACTGGGCCAGGTTTGCATAAACTTCCTTAGCGTTTTGGAGGTCAATCGCTTCAGACTCCTCGATTAAGGGGGAAATGACATAGGCTTGGCTGCCTAGCTCCAATTGCTGGGCAACAAAGCCCCACAGCTCCTTAAGTTGCTTTTTTCTTACCCAGGAAGTTTTAATCGGTTTTCGTCCTGCAGGTAATTCATCGATGATGGAAACATCCATCTCACCATAAGCTGTCAAGGCCAGGGTCCTGGGAATTGGGGTGGCGGTCATAGCCAAGACATCTGGCTTAGCCCCCTTTTGGCGTAAATCCTTACGCTGGTTGACCCCAAACCGATGCTGTTCATCGGTTACCACTAAGCCTAACTTTGCAAACTCAACGTCGGCTTGAATTAGGGCGTGGGTACCAATTAAAATATCAATTTCTCCCTTAGCTAGGTGGGCTAACAACTCCTGGCGTAACTTGGCCTTGTTAGAGGTTGTACTTGTCAGTAAGGCAACGTTTACCCCCAGTGGTTCAAATAAGTCCGCTAGTTTGTCTGCATGCTGTTGGGCCAAGATTTCAGTTGGAGCCATCAAGCTTGCCTGGTAACCAGCAGTCACCGCCGCATACATTGCAATGGCCGCAATGATTGTCTTACCAGAACCAACATCCCCTTGCAACAAACGATTCATGTGAGCGGGCCGGCGCATATCCGCGCAAATCTCATTTACCACCCGTTTTTGAGCAGCGGTTAACTCAAAGGGCAACGTCTTTATAAAGGCCCGCAATTCGTCATTATTATACTTTAAGGCAATCCCTTCATCCTTACGGGCTAGCTTTTTCATGAATTGGATTCCAGCCTGAAAAAGGAAAAACTCTTCGAAAATAGCAGACCGGCGGGCCAGGTTTGCGGCCTTAGCTGTGGCTGGAAAGTGCATGTCATGAACAATTTGTTGGTGGCTTTCAAGGCGGTACTTAGCCCGTAACTTCACGGGCACCAGGTCTTGTAAAGACTCATGGTATAGTTCATAGGCATCTTTAACCAAGGACTTAATGGTCGTTGCCTTAATTTCCTTACTAGCACGATAGACCCCGGTAAAATCATTTCCCCCCTGGTTAGCCAGTAATTTCATTGCACTTAAAGCTTGCCGCTTAGCATTATACTTACCATAAATTACTATCTCTTTGCCGCTAACCAATTGTTGCTTTAGGTAAGGTTGATTAAAAAAGGTTACCAAAATAACATCGTGCTCTACCAAGAAGCGAAAATTTATCCGACTCTTGGCCCGACCAAAACGGGCTAAAACCGGCTCTGAAGCCACAATCCCTTTCAAAGCCACCTTTTGACCATCGGCTACTTCTGCCAGGGACTTAACCGCAATATCATCATAGCGAAATGGATAATAGCCTAACAAGTCCGCAATCGTATTAATTCCCAGCTTGTTTAGACTTTGAACTTTCTTAGGACCAACTCCCCGTAAAGTCCCCACACTATCGCTTAATTGTCCGTGCATGACTAAGCCCCCCTTGTAAACCACCATAATCAACTACAAGCTGTGATTAAGGGGGTGTTCCTTTAACCACAGCCTGTTTAGTAACATTATTCTACTGAAATTAAGTATGGGTAGACTGGTTGATCACCAGCGTGAATTTCAACTTCAATATCTTCATCTAACTCTAAAGCCGCTTCCTTAATCGCTTGGGCTTCTGTTTCTGATCCATCTTGCCCATAGATAATTGTCACAATTTCGCTATCTTCATCTAGCATCTTGCTAATCATCTGCGTAGCAGCTGCTTGTCTATCTGGGTTAGTTACAACAATTTGACCGTCGACAATTCCCATATAGTCATCCTTCTTGATGGCTTGACCTTCAATCGTTGTATCACGAACAGCAATTGTTACCTGCCCAGACTTAACCCCGTCTAATTCAGCTAACATCGCCGCCTTATTTTCTTCTAGACTAGCATCTTTATCAAAGCCTAGCATTGCAGAAAGTCCTTGGGAAATAGTCTTCGTTGGTACTACTTCAGCGGCAACTTCAACTACTTCTGTAGCCTGCTCAGCTGCCATAAAGATATTTTTATTATTAGGTAAAATTAAGACTTTCTTCGCCTTGGTTTCTTTAATGGCATCAACAATATCTTGCGTGCTTGGGTTCATGGTTTGACCACCGCTTAGAATGTAGGTAACCCCTAGACTCTTGAAGAGCTTAGCAACCCCGTCACCAGAAGCAATTGCAATTACCCCGTAATCGCCGGTTAATTCTTTATTTACTTCCACTTCATCTGCCGCTTGTTCTTCATCTTTTTCCAAAATTGTTTCGTGTTGCAACCGCATGTTATCAACCTTAACCTTGATAAGGGAACCGTAACTTTGCCCTAAGGTTAAGACCTTCCCAGGTTGTTCCGTGTGAACGTGCACCTTAACAATCTCATCATCAGCGATTACTAACAAGGAATCCCCAATGGCAGCCAGGGCAGCATAGAAATCATCGTAGTTAAATTCGTGTTCGACCGAACGGCCAGCTCCTAAGCGAACCATGATTTCAGTACAGTAACCGTACTTAATATCTTCTGTATGCAGTTGACTTTGAACACTCTTATGGTGCTCTGCGTTAACCATTTCGTCCATTTCAACCACAGAAGGTTGGTGACTTTCTTGGCGTTCACGCCCACTTAAGGCATCAGCGAAACCTTGGTAAACAAAGGTCAAACCCTGCCCACCAGAATCGACTACCCCAACTTCTTTTAGAACCGGTAATAAATCAGGGGTTGTTTGTAAGGCTGCGTCAGCCGCTTCATAAGCAGCTTGCATTACAGCAAGGCAATCATCGCTGGTCTTAACCAACTTGCGCGCAGCCTCTGCGGCCTTTCTTGCAACCGTTAGGATTGTCCCTTCGGTTGGCTTCATTACCGCTTTGTAGGCCATTTCCACCCCAGCAGATAAAGCGTCAGCTAAATCTTGAGCTGTTAGAGTTTCCTTTTTAGCGGTACTCTTACTGAACCCTCTAAAAATTTGGGAGAGAATAACCCCAGAGTTACCCCGGGCTCCCATCAACAATCCCTTAGCTAAGGCCGTAGCCAATTCACCTACATTACTTGTAGTTGATTCAGACACATACTTTTCCCCACTAGCCAGTGATAGGTTCATATTAGTCCCCGTATCACCATCCGGCACAGGAAAGACGTTTAAAGAGTTGATAAATTCAGCGTTGCTATTCAGTCTTTTTGAACTGACTAGCACCATCTTGCGAAATTCCGTTTCCGTAATTTTTGTTACTTTCAAAATGTACTTTCCTCCTTGGCTTGTTAATCAATGTTAGTCTTCGATTACCCGAACACCTTGTACGATGACGTTAACTGACTTAGCAGTTACCCCTAACATCGAAGCCAAATTATATTTAACTTTTTCTTGAACGTTATGGCAGACTTCGGAAATCTTGGTCCCATAACCCGCGATAATATAAACGTCGATTGCAACGCCATCATCTTCTTGACGGACAACTACCCCTTTTGCATAGTTATCCCGCTTTAAAATTTCATTTAAATTATCTCGAATCTGATTCTTACTTGCCATGCCGACAATTCCAAAAATTTCGGTGGCAGCTCCACCTACAACAGTGGCAATTACATCATTACTAATGTCGATCTTACCAAATTGGTTTTGAATCTTTACAGCCATTTTAATATAGCCTCCTTAATTTTCCAGACAATCTTATCAATATTTTAGCATAGTCGCTAGATAAAAAAAAGCTATCTCCCATTTACCACCAATTCTTACCTTAACTAACAATCCTTATTTTACCAACTTTTTTGCCTGACAAGTATTTTTTCTTTACAGGTTTTTCTTGCAATTAAGGTCTATCTATGATAATTTTATTTAGTGAGTGAGTAAGCAGATTACTCTATGAATTAGTATTGAATTAGGAGGAAATAACCATGGCAAAAGATTTCGTTACAGGTCGTAAGACTACTTTTGGTAAGAAGCGTTCACACGCTTTAAACCAAACTAACCGTAGCTGGAAGCCAAACTTGCAAAAAGTGCGCATCTTGGTTGATGGTAAGCCAAAGCGCGTTTGGGTTTCAACTCGTGCATTAAAATCAGGAAAAGTTACTCGCGTTTAATTGCGAACTAAAACGGACCTAAGTAAGCAACTTACTTAGGTCCGTTTTTTTATTGCTATTACTTAATCCCTACTCTGGATAACACACACAATCCCTTCGCTAAAGGCAAAGTGCGCTTTTTCTTCCATAAATTCGTTGCTAGCCAGGCTAATCGGCCGGTTAAATTTAGCTTTAGCCAGGCGGTACTTAGTATTGAAGAGACTCAAATCCTTAACCGCCGTTAAGGGGATAAAGGCTAAATAGGTCATCTGTGCTTCTTTTAGGAGTTGATATTCTCCCGGTAAATAAAAGCTCACACTATTTTGACAGTCAAATAGTCGCACCTTAGTAGCCAGGTGTTCAAACTCCGGTCCCAGGACTAAAAAGATATTTGCCAATAGGTGGTCCAGCCTCCCACCGGTTGCCCCATAGATATTGATTTTATCTACCCGGGGAAAATATTTTTCAGTCATCAAGACGGCCAGTTGCGTATCCGTATAATCCTTTTCACTGCGCGCAGCAATTATCTTTTGCGCCCTAACTTGAACTAAGAACTGATCCCGACTAGAAGCTGAATCAAAGTCACCTATGGCTAAATTAGGGCTAATCCCTAGCTCGCATAAGGCCACCGCCCCTTGATCGGCCCCAACCCAAATAAAGTCTTGTGCGTGCTTAGTTGCTAACTGCTCAAAATTTGCAGGCCAAAATTGCTTGGGACCACCAACTAAAATATTAGCTTCCATTAACCTTGTGCCAATTCCTTTAACAGTGCGACTTGTTTGGCAGGGTCGTCACTCCCAAAGACAAAGGATCCGGCAACTGCAACATCGGCTCCGGCAGCGGTCACCGTCTTAATCGTGTCAGCATTAACACCCCCGTCTACTTCAATCTCAAACTGAAGCCCCGCTTGTAAGCGCAACTGTGCCAATTCCTTAACCTTACTTACAGTCTCAGATAAAAAGGCCTGGCCTCCAAAACCTGGATCAACCGTCATGACTAAAACTTGGTCGACTAACGGTAATACTTCCTTAATCGCCGCTACTGGTGTGCCCGGGTTAATAACTACTTCAGCTTTAACCCCGGCTTGCTTGATTTGACTTAACACCCGGTGAATGTGTGCAGTGGCTTCGATGTGAACCCCAATGATATCTGCCCCAGCCTGCGCAAAGGCTTTAATATACTTTTCAGGATTAATAACCATTAAATGGCAATCGAATACCTGGCTAGAATGTGGGCGTAACGCCTTTACCACGTTAGGTCCAAAGGTTAGGTTATCTACAAACTGTCCATCCATAATATCAATGTGCAAGTAAGGTGCATTTGCAACCCGCTTTACTTCTGTCTTTAACTCTGCAAAATCTGCGCTCAAAATCGATGGTGCAATCTTCATACATAATTCCCCCACTATCTATACTTTGGTTTTTGATTTAATATCATTTCATGTAATTGTAAGTAATTGTCATAACGCGACTGCCTAATTTCCTTCTTAGCCACGGCTTCCTTAACGGCACACTGGGGCTCATTAACGTGCAGGCAGGCCCTGAATTTACAAGCCCCTTGTCTTTGTCTAAACTCTGGGTAAAGTAAAGGGAGTTCTTCTTTACTGATATTTAAAATATCAAACGAAGAAAAGCCCGGGGTGTCGGCAATCAAACTCCCCTTAATGTCTAGTAAAGTCACCCTTCTAGTGGTATGTTTTCCCCGCGAGAGGGCCTTAGAAACCTGGCCCGTCTCCAAAGCTAGGTCTGGTTTAAGTTTATTTAACAACGTTGACTTTCCTGCCCCAGTCTGGCCCATTACCACCACAACTTGGCCAACCAAGTCAGCTAGTAGGTCTTCAAAGACCTGCTCATCAGCAGCCTTAGTCTGAACGTAAACGGGGTAGAGCTGGTTATAATAAGCCATTACCTCTTGCATTTCCGCTTGCTTTGCCGCCGGTAATAGGTCGTACTTAGAAAAGTATAGCAGCGGTTTAATTCCATTTGACTCTAGCATTAATAATTGCCGGTCCAACAGGTTACTGGTAAAAGTTGGCTGGCAGCAAGCCGTTACCACAATCGCACTGTCTACATTGGCCACCGGTGGTCTTACCAACTGATTAGTTCGTGCTTCAATTTTTAAGATATAGCCTTCATCCGGTTTTTCAGCCTTTAACTCGACCCAATCACCTACCAGTGGACTTTGCCCCTTCTTTCTGAAATTTCCCCGGGCACGCGTCCGGTATAATACTCCGTCTTCCCCCATTACGTCATAGTACCCGCTTAAAGATTGACGAATTTGTCCTCTGATCAAGATATCACCTCTTCATTAATGATCTACATTATTATTTTCAGCAATTACTTGCCCATCACGTACCACCTTAAACTTACCAGTTTCTTCAGGCTTCAAGGTAAAGGTTAGTGAGAAATTCGTGTCCTTGGTAATTGTAGCCGTTTGGTAGACGTCACTATAACTATGGTCACTATCTGCGATGTAAATTTGTACCTTATTGCTTCCGGCGTTAGTAGCAGCATAAGGAACCTCAACGTCAAAACTAAAGGTGGTTGCCCCCGTAGTCGTATCAGTTGATGAGCTAGCTGCATTACTGCTAGTGTAGCTACTACCATCATTTTTAGCAATCGTAACCGTTAAGGTATCACCCGCCTTAACCTTGGTACCAGCCTGTGGCTGTTGGGCGATTACCATTCCTGGTAAAGAAGAACTATCCGCCTCATTAACTACCAATTTTAATCCCAAGTCGTTTGCATAATCTTGGGCACTTTTTTCGGTATAGTTACTCAAATCACGCAGGCGTTCACTCTTAGCCCCGGCACTAACGGTGAAGATGACGTTAGTTTCATTAAAACTAACTTTTTTGTGTGCACTAATACTTTGACTAATTATCCGGCCCTTAGCCACTTTATTTGAATACTGCCCCGTCTTAGTAACACTAACCCCTTTTTTAGTCAGCTTTTTAGCTACCGTTTGATAACTCTGACCCCGGTAATCTCCGAATGGCTCTTTACGCTGGCCCTTAGATAAGACCACGTCAATTTTACTCTTCTGTTTAACAGTCGTATCCGGTTCGGGGTTGGTTGTAATAATTTGGCCACTATAATACTTAGAACTATAATGACGTCTAATCTTGCCTAGCGCTAACTTTTCACCGTTGAGACTTTCCTGGGCTTCAGCAATCGTCATCCCCCGTACGTCTGGGACGGTAACTTCTTTAGGACTCATCAACAAGTAAACCAGTCCCGCTATTACCATCAAACTTACAACCAGCAAGCCACCTAGCAAGACTTGTCGCCGTTTCTTAGTGGCCTTTTTAGGGCTTTGACTTGCCTCATCCTTAATGTTAGGCAGAACCATGGTCTCTGCTTCCACCTGCTGACGTCCATGCCACTTAGGCTCGTTAAGTCGGCTTTGATCTAAAGCGTTACTCAAATCCATTTCCATCTCATCGACGTTTTGATAACGGCTGGCTAAATCTTTAGCCGTCGCATGGAGGACCACATTTTCTAGTGATTGTGGAATCTGTTGGTCATAGTCCTTAACTGAAGGCATCTCACTTTGGTAGTGTTTTAAAGCAATCGCCACCGCCGTTTCCCCTTCATAAGGAACGTGACCCGTTAACATTTCAAAGAGAATAATCCCTAAAGAGTAGATGTCGGATTGCTTGGTAATAATACTTCCCCGCGCCTGCTCAGGAGAGATGTAATGAACCGACCCCATCAAGGTATTAGTCCTGGTCATGGTATCTTCTGCTACCGCCACCGCAATCCCAAAATCGGTAATCTTAATGTTACCCTCAGTATCTATTAAGATATTTTGGGGTTTTAAATCCCGGTGAATAATTCCGTGGCGGTGGGCTTCCTTTACAGCTGATAAAACTTGGAGCATAATCTCGACCACCCGTGGATAGGTTAGGGGGTGATGACTTTCGATATATTCCTTTAAATTAGTGCCAGGTACATATTCCATCACTAAATACTGGAGCCCATTTTTTTCGCTAATATCATAAATATTAACAATGTGCGGGTTGGATAACTCGGTTAAAGCCCGGGCCTCCCTATGAAATCTCCTTAAGGCAGCAGAATCATCCCGCAAGTCTAACCGTAAGATTTTAATCGCTACTTCCCGGTTTAAAAAGATATCTTCGGCCAGGTAAACCGTAGCCATTCCGCCTTCCCCAAGGGTGCGGATAATTTTATAGCGTTCGTTTAGTAAGTATCCGGCCTGCATTAGCTACTCACCTCACTATCTAAGTGAACAAGTAGCAAGGTAATGTTATCTAAGCCCCCAGCTTGATTAGCCAAGGAAATTAGTTGCTGACACTTGCTAGCTAAATCTCCTGCTTCTTCTAAGACCTGTTGCAGTTGCGCTTCAGACACCATGTTCGTTAACCCGTCACTGCAAAGTAACAAGTAGTCATTTAGCTTACTAGGATAAATATTAGCTTCCAACTTAGCAGAAGTAGAAATTCCTAAGGTACGCGTAATAATATTTTTTTGCGGGTGACTTTGGGCTTCTGCCGGACTAATTTTACCTTGCTTAACCAACTCATTAACTAGTGAATGATCCTCCGACAATTGGAGGAGTTGACCATCACGCAATAAATAACCCCGGCTATCTCCAATATTTGCTAGAACAAATTCATCTGCAAAAACTAACACGCACACCAAAGTCGTCCCCATTCCGTGTAGATCACGGTATTGGGCCGCCTTTTCTAAAATCACTTCATTTTCTGCACTCACAACTTGTTGAAGCCACTTTAGCCCGGCTTGAGCCTCATAAAAATCAGTCTGTTCAAATTGATAACCCAAGTGAGAGACTGCCATTTCCGAAGCCACCTCACCACCTTGGTGACCTCCCAGTCCATCTGCTACAATTCCTAAGACTATTCCAGCCTTATTCTTGAAGTAGCCCACGCTGTCTTCGTTATTTTTTCTCGCTTTACCTACATCACTTCGATAGCTGACCTTCACTTTAACCATCCCCTAACTTTTTCTTTTGCAAGTTAGCAATAAAAAAGCCGTCTGATAGGTAATCATCAGGATAAATCGTCAATCCTAATTCTTGTCTATCAGCTTTCAAATTATACGCCGTCTTAGTTTTAACTTGTTCAAACTCAGGGTGCTTAGCCAAAAAAGCAGTCACCACTCCTTGGTTTTCCTGGCTAAGAATGGTGCAGGTGCTATAAGTCAAGTAGCCACCTTCTTTTACACTGGCGGCCACTGCATCCAGGATTGCTAATTGAATTTTACTTAAATTTTGTGAATCTTCTTCAGACTTACTATACTTTATCTCTGGTTTCCGGCGTAACAATCCTAACCCAGAACAAGGTGCGTCTACTAAGACCTTATCGAATTGGCCTGCTTTAAACTCAGTTGCTACCATCCGGGCATCCAGTTGTTTCGGGCTAACTAAGTTTGAAACTTGCGCCCGCTTCGCATTTTCTGCGATTAACTTCACCTTGTGCTTATGAATATCTAATGCAACTACCGTCCCAGTTGTTAGTCCCATCGCAATCTGAGTGGTTTTTCCCCCAGGAGCGGCACAGGCGTCTAACACTTGTTCAGGCCCAGCAATAGCCATCGATTCTACTGCTAGCATCGCACTTTCATCTTGGACGATAACTTCCCCCGCCTTAAAAGTGTGACTAGCAGGGACAAAGCCCCCACTAACTCTTAATGCTAAGGGGGTTACCGGACTAGTTGCTACCTCAAAGCCTTCTGCTTGCAGCTTTTCTCTAGCTTGAGTCGGACTGACAAGCTTGGTGTTAACCCGGACGGTTTGCTCAGGTGCTTGGTTAATACTTGCTAAGATGCTCCTAGCCTTAACTAAACCAACTTCACTAATTAACTTTTCTACTAGCCACAAGGGACAACTGGCTTCAACACTTAAGCGTTCAGTTTCATTTGCAATTAAAGCCGTCGACCGTAGTCCCTGGCGTTCAATTTCATGCAAGACCCCCGTGACGAACCTACGAACTCCTTCATGGCCTCTAACTTTAGCAATTTCAATACTTTCGTTAAAAACGGCCCGCTTGGGAATTTTATCTAAATACTCCAACTGGTAAATAGCTACCAAGAATAAAACTTCGACCCAAGCTTCTAACTTGGCCGGTTTCTTAATAAAGGGCTTTAACCAGTAACGAAGCGTTAATTGGCGCTGAATCACCCCGTAAACAAGGGTAGTTAGCAGGTGGGCATCACGTTTGTCTAGTTGGTACTTAGTGATAGTTTGGTTCAAAGCCAAATTGGAGTAGGACCCCTGTTTAAAGACCCGGGTCAAAATTTCAACCGCTAAATAACGGGGCGAAGCTTTAAGTTTTCTATTCGGCACCAATAATTACCTGCCCTTCACGTAAACCTTGACCCACCCCATTTAAGTAAGCCGTCACTTGCATCCGAGGCTTGCCAGCCGGTTGTAACTCATTTACCTGGTAAACACTACCGTCAGCGGCTGCTAACTTTAATTCATGCTTAGTCACGGCAACAACTGCCCCCGCAGGCAAGCTAGTTGTTTCAGCTAACGGGGTCACATCCCAAAGTTTAGTCCGTTTACCGTTAAAGTTTTCAAAATAAGCCCCAGGGGCTGGACGAAGAGCGCGCACCTTCCAGTCTATTTGCTTGGCATTTAAAGTTAAGCTTAATTTTTCTTCTTCGGGCTTAATTGTTGGTGAAAAGACCACTTGGCTTTCGTCTTGTTTTTGTGCCACCAGTTCACCTGCAACTAGTTTAGGTAGGGTGGCTAATAAGGTATCCCGCCCTAGGATACTCATTTTGGCAAAAATTGAGCCAGTATCATCATGCGGACCAATTGGTAATTTAGCTTGAGCTAGCATGTCACCAGCATCCATCTTCTTAACCATGTAAATAATAGTGACCCCGGTTTCTTGATCACCGTTCATAATTGCGTATTGGACCGGTGCGCCCCCACGATACTTAGGGAGCAGTGAGCCATGAACGTTGACGGCCCCAACCTTAGCGGCAGCAATTAACTTAGTAGGTAAGAATTGTCCAAAAGCCGCCGTGACAATCAAGTCAGGCGCCAAGGAAATTACCCGTTGCATCTCTTCGCTGCCACTCAACTTTTGCGGTTGTAAGACTTCGATGCCATGCTTAAGTGCTACTTCTTTAACCGGTGACGGGGTTAAAATCCGCTTCCTGCCGACAGGTCGATCCGGTTGTGTCACTACTGCTAACACTTCGTAATCATTGGTTTGAATTAATCCTTCTAAAATTGGGGCTGCAAACGCAGGGGTCCCCATAAATACAACTGATGTCATTATTTCACGTCCTTAAATAAAATTAATTGGTTCCCTATCAATCACAATCCTCAAACCTTGGCGTTCTTCTTTTTGACTGATAAGAAGTAAATGTTGCAGGTAATCTTCTAGTAAACTTTCCCGCTTATACTTTATTACTAACTGATAATAATAGCGGTTATTAACCCTCATCACAGACCGTGGACTCGGCCCTAAAATTTGTGCTGTGGGCGATAAGACTTGCTTTAGTTGCCCTGCAATCTGAAAAATCTTTTTAGCCGCCGTAGCTTCATCGCGGTAACTAGTCGTAATTTTAATCGTATAAAAGTACGGTGGGTAACCTCCTCGGTGACGCACCGCCATTTCCATTCGAAAGTAGCGTTCATAGTCTTGCTTTTGCGCCAATTTAATCGCGTAATTTTCGGGATTAAAGGTTTGAATCAGCACTTCCCCCTGTTTTTGCGCCCGGCCAGCCCGACCGCTAACCTGGGTTAACAGTTGGAAAGTACGCTCACTTGCCCGAAAATCCGGCAATTCCAAGGCGGTATCTGCGTTTAAAACTCCGACTAACGTTACGTTAGGAAAGTCCAAGCCCTTGGCAATCATCTGGGTGCCTAGTAAGATATCGGCCTTTCTAGCCCCAAACTGCCGTAATATTTTTTCATGGGCACCTTTTTTGCGGGTAGTGTCTACGTCCATCCGCAAAATCCGGGCGGTTGGCAATAACTCTTTTAGCTCCGTTTCCACCTTTTCGGTCCCGGTGCCGTAATAGCCAATCCGCTTACTACGGCAACTAGGACATACGGAAGGAATTCCTTGTTCATGCCCACAATAATGACACCGCATTGAATGACTATCTAGGTGCATTGTGAGCGAGATGTCGCAGTTAGGGCACTTTAAAACAAAGCCGCACTCCCGACACATTGCAAACGACGAATATCCCCGCCGGTTAAGCATTAACACTACCTGCTCTTTTTGGGCTAACTTCTGTTTAATTGCCGCCAAAAGTACCTGAGAAATATCTTGAACTGGCGCTGTCATTATTTCTTTTTTCATATCAATTAGACTAACGGCTGGCAAGGCCTTACCATTTGCCCGGTGCGTTAATTTTAACCAGCCGTAAACCCCTTTTTGCGCCCGGGCTCGGGTTTCCAAGCTTGGAGTAGCACTGCCTAAAATTAACGGGCAAGCATGATACTCACTGCGCCAAATTGCCACATCACGGGCATGATAGCGGGGCATATCATCTTGTTTATAGCTGGCCTCGTGTTCTTCGTCCATAATAATTAACCCTAACTTAGGTAACGGAGCAAAAATAGCCGACCTTGCCCCAACCACTACCTGGGCTTCTCCACGCTCAATCCTACGCCACTCATCATACTTTTCGCCGTCGGATAGGCCACTATGGAGCATGGCAACTTCCTTGCCAAAGCGTGCTTTTACCTGACTGACCATTTGGGGGGTCAGCGAAATTTCGGGAACTAGTAATAAGGCTTGTTTACCCTGGGCTAAAACGTGAGAAATCGCATGTAAATAAACTTCGGTCTTACCACTACCTGTTATCCCTTGAAGTAAGAAAGTCTGGGCCTTACCTTCATCGCTAGCTTGATTAATCGCTTGAACGACTTGGGCTTGTTGCGGAAGAAGGCTCTTAGCCTCGGTTTTTACCACCTCTTGCTTATAGGGGTTACGATAACTTTCAACTTTACTTTGCTTCAGCCAGCCCTTTTCAGCCCCTGCTTTAAAAATAGCCGCACCTAAGCCCGTTTTTGCTTGGGCATTTGCTTGAAAGACCTCTTTATCAAGTGGCAAGGTCTGGAGGTAGTCTAGTAATTGGGCTTGTTTTTTAGCTCCCTTTCTCAGCTTAGCCTTGGCAGCCTGCAACTCTATTTCGCTAAGGCTACGCTTAATTGCCAAGACCAGCTTAGACTTAGCCCGGTCTTTGACATGATAATTAATTTCTATTTTGCCCTGCTTACTCAAAGGCACTAACAGCTTCTTTTGTTCGGGGCTTAACTTGGCTAAAACCAGTTCATCTTTTTGAGCAAACATTTTCCTAACCGCTGGCGTAACCTCTGAGGTCGTTAAACTCACAGTTTTTGTGTAAGCTGCTTTCATCGCCGCCGGAAGCATCGCCTGTAGACACGTAATCTTAAAAGCATAAGTATAACGTGCTAACCAGTCCGCCATTTGCAATGCCTCTTGGTTTAAGACCGGCCGTAAATCCTGCACTTCTAAAATAGGTTTTAGCTTAGCGCTGCTTGTTAAGGGATTTTCAGCACTAACTGCCACCACAAAGCCTTGCACCCGTCTTTTTCCCCGACCAAAACCGACTACAACTCTCATCCCAGCTTCAACTTGCCCAGCTAATTCTGGGGGAATCACGTAAGTGTAAGGCTGATTGGTTTGCATGGTAGCGACGTCAACAATCACTTGTGCATACTGAGTTTTCATTTCATCCACCTACATCAACCTAACAATTTCATCAAGAATGGCTCCGGCTATCACCTGTTTAGAAGCCCGCTTTAAATGCTTTGGCTCTTGGTTTTTAGTTAGCAATGTCACTTCGTTACTGTCACTGGCAAAACCAATATCCTTGCGAGCAACATCATTAGCAACCAGTAAATCCAAATTTTTCTTAGTCAACTTAGCCTGAGCGTTTGCCAACAGATTTTCTGTTTCGGCAGCAAAGCCTACTAAAAGTTGGTTGCGCTTAGTTTGGCCTAGGCTAAACAGGATATCCTCATTTTTTACCAACTCTAAGTGCCAACTAGCATTTTCCTTCTTGATTTTTTGACTTGCTACTTTTTTAACCCGGTAATCCGCAACTGCTGCCGCCATTATTACTACGTCTGTAGTAGGGTAGGCTCGTTTGACTGCTGTTGCCAACTCGGCTGCGGTCTCAATCCCTATAAATTTAACTCCCATAGGCTGAGGGAGCGCACTGGGTCCAGAAATCAAGGTGACCTCTGCGCCACGCTGAGCAGCCGCGCTTGCTAGTGCGTAGCCCATTTTACCACTAGAGCGGTTAGCAATGTAACGCACCGGATCAATTTCTTCATGCGTTCCCCCCGCGGTAACTACCACCCTTTTTTCCTTTAAATCCTGCTTAACTTCTAACTGTTGAACTAACCAAGCATATATTTCTTCAACTTCAGGCATCCGGCCTTGGCCTTCATACCCTTCTGCTAAAAAGCCCCGCTTAGTCTCTAAGACTTTAATACCGTCTGCTTGTAGGCGGGCCAAATTTCTTTGGGTTGCTTGGTTAAGTAACATGTGCTCATTCATTGCTGGCACAACATACTTAGGACAGGTACTAGCCAGTAGGGCCGTGGATACAAAGTCGTCGGCCAAGCCCGTAGCCATTTTGGCGATAATGTTAGCCGTTGCTGGAGCCACGATTGCTGCTTGACTCCAATCAGCTAGATCAATGTGAGGCACAAAGTCTTGATTATTCTCAGCAAATAAATCTGTATAAACTTGGTGCTTGGTCAAAGTTGCCAACGTTAAAGGTTGAATAAACTTCTGAGCTTCCTTGGTCATTGCCACTCTGACCTGGGCCTTATTTTTAATGAGCATTCTAACTAAGCTCACTACCTTATAACTAGCAATTCCTCCGCAAAGATAGACTGCAATTCTTTTTCCTTCCACGGCACTTCCTACCCTTCAAAATAATCTAGTCTAATTGTATCAAGTTTCACCTAAGATACCAAGTTATAATGGTTTGCCATCAACGCCAACAAAAAAGGGATAAAAGAAGTTGCTCTTTCATCCCGTAAGTATTTCTTAATTCAGTTTAGTCTTGCTTAATTTTCAAATCACCAGCAACAACTTCTTCAAGCGCCTTGCCAACACTTTTAACTGATTTATACTCGCTTAACATTGGTAATTCACCAGCGTCTAATTCGTGTGCCCGCTTAGATGCTAACATAATTAGTGAGTAGCGTGAATCTACTTCTTCCAATAAATCATCTACAGAAGGATATAAAATCATTTCAATACATCTCCTAGTTGTTTTTTGTAATCTGGTAAGAAACGTTTTACGCGCCAACGTTCCGCCCGAATAATCGTCTTAATCTTTTCGGCAGCCGCTTCCACTTCATCATTAACCACGGCATAGTCGTAATTTTGCATCATTTCGATTTCATCGACCGCTTTTTTCATCCGCATATCAATGACGTCTAAGTCGTCAGTGCCCCGATTTACCAAACGTTGTCTTAATTCCATTAAGTCTGGGGGCGTCAAAAAGATAAACAGTCCATCCGGAACTTTTTCCCTAACCTGCATCGCGCCCTTAACTTCGATTTCTAAAAAGACATCCTTGCCTTCATCCAACATCTCATTGACATATTTTAACGGGGTTCCGTAATAATTGTCAACGTACTGAGCATATTCCAGCATGCCACCTTCAGCGATTTCCTTTTCGAATTCTTCCTTGGTTACGAAATAATAGTCCTTACCATTAACTTCTCCAGGACGCATTTGTCGAGTGGTCATTGAAACAGAATAATCAAACTTATTATTATCCTGGGCAAAAATTGCCTTTCTTACCGTTCCTTTACCAACTCCGGATGGTCCAGAGAGCACTATTAACATTCCTCTTTTCGACATGCTTGAAAACTCCTCAAAATTATAGTGTTAACTATTATATTGCACTTATTTTTAATTTTTTGCAAGCCTTGATTGCTAAATAAGGGCCTAATTTTATTTAGTCACCAAAAAATCAAACGTATTTTTGAAAAAAGGCTTGCGTTTTTGAACGCTTGTTCTTATAATATAAATAAAGTCACGAACGGATGTTTTTAGGAGGGATTTTTCATGTCACTTTTACAACACAAATTACTACAAGCACCTTTTATTAAGCACTTAAAGACCACCCTATCCCAGCAAGTTGAAAACTTTTTTGCCCCTGGTTGGCAAGAAACTGCCACTGAGTCGGAAATAACTACCCCGGTACAAATCATGCCTCTTTTCCAGGTCGAGTTGTTCATCAACAAGGCTATTATTAAACGCCAACCAGTGCAACTCGCCCTTAAAACTCCAACTGGAATCGAACAATTAACCGGCATTTTACACTACCAGTCAGTCAAGGGACAACAATTACTGATTCTACGGCAGGCCAATGTCATGCGGCCTCTTAAAACAATGGATGTTCTCTACATCCAACTAAGCCCAACTACCAATCAACTAACTAACTACCGTGAACTTGCCTAGCAGGTCTAATTAAAAAACGCTTGGAAATCAGTCATTAAAACTGATTTCCAAGCGTTTTTCATATTTTTTAACCTATTAGCTTAGTACATTTCTAAGTATTGATCGCGTTCCCATTGAGAAACTTCTAACCGGTAAGCATCCCATTCAAGCCGCTTACCTTCCATGAAGTTAGAGTAAAGGTGGTTGCCTAAAGCATCCTTAATCACTTCATCTTCACGCATTGCTTTTAAGGCATTGTGAAGGGTTGATGGTAAGTCAACAATTCCGGCAGCCTTTCTTTCATCTTCGGTCATAGAATAGATGTTTCTATCAACTGGTTGAGCAGGTTCAATCTTATTCTTCAACCCATCTAAACCAGCAGCCAATACTGCAGCTACAGCCATGTATGGGTTAGCTGATGGGTCTACTGACCGCAATTCTAACCGTGTAGAAGCGCCACGTGCTACTGGGACACGAACCATTGGTGAGCGGTTATGGCCTGACCAAGCAACGTAAACAGGGGCTTCATACCCTGGAACTAAGCGCTTGTATGAGTTAACTGTTGGGTTAGTTAGGGCCGTAAAGTTACGGGCATGTTTTAAAATCCCGCCTAAGAAGTAGTATGCTTCCTTAGAGAGTTGTTCTTGACCATTTTCGTCAAAGAAGGCATTACCATCCTTAGTAAACAATGACATATTCAAGTGCATCCCTGAACCATTAATTCTTTCAAGTGGTTTAGGCATGAAGGTAGCATGCAAGCCGTGCTTTCTAGCTACCGTCTTAACTACGAGTTTAAAGGTTTGAATGTTATCACAGGCCGTTAAAGCATCAGCATACTTAAAATCAACTTCGTGTTGACCAGGAGCTACTTCGTGGTGTGATGCTTCAACATCAAAACCTAACTTTTCTAATTCCAACACAATATCTCTACGGCAATTTTCACCCAAGTCCATTGGTGCTAAGTCGAAGTAACTACCATGGTCGTTCAAATGAGTGGTTGGTTTGCCTGTTTCAGGATCTAACTTAAATAAGAAAAATTCTGGTTCTGGCCCGATATTAAAGTCAGTAAAACCTAATTCTTTCATTTCATCTAAAATGCGAATTAAGTTGTTACGAGGGTCACCGTAAAATGGTGTCCGATCAGCATTATAAACTTCACAAATAATCCGTGCTACCTTACCATGTTCATTTCCCCAAGGAAAAATCATCCAAGTTGATAGGTCTGGGTAAAGCCACATATCACTTTCTTCAATCCGAACAAAACCATCGATTGATGAACCATCAAACATTAGCTTATTATCAAGCAATTTATCCAGCTGACTGATTGGCACTTCAACATTCTTGATTGTCCCGTATAAGTCAGTAAACATTAAGCGTAAAAATTTAACATCTTCTTCTTTAGCAATCCGGCGGATATCATCCTTGGTATAAGTAGCCTTTGCCATTTAAACTCGCTCCTTGTAATCTATTTTAGAGATTGCGATTATTTCTGAAAGAAAAGCCATCATTCTTACTTAAACCACTAACATTGATGAATTCATCCCGTAAAATACGCCGGACATCTTCGTCAGTTAATGGCTTAGAACGCTGAGCCTGTTTTTGAGCTTCCTTTTGGGCCTGCTCTTCGTAAATCCGCTTAATTCCCGCCATATTAATGCCATCAGCTAGAAAATCCTTAATTTCTAGCAACTTATCAATATCATTTAGGGAATACATACGCCGATTTCCCTCATTACGTTCAGGAATAACCAATCCCTGCTCTTCATAATAACGGATCTGCCTTGCGGAAAGGTTCGTTAATTTCATAACTGTCCCAATCGGTAAAACGGCCTGTGAACGCCGGAGCTCTTTTTCCTTCATAACAACCCTCCTCTGAATTACAAGCCTATAATAACAAGCCTAAAATCGTTTGTCAATAACCAATGTTAGCTTTTATAACATTAACTTTTTAACCTTGATAAAAAGTCTCGTTAACCGCATTTGAAATTGCAATCTTAACGTGTTCGTAAGAAAGTCCCCCTTGAATATAGAGGGCGTAAGGCTCACGCAATGGACCATCACTAGATAATTCTACGGTTGAACCTTCAGTAAAACTTCCCGAAGCCATAATCACTTGATCTTCATAGCCATCCATGTAACTAGGAACCGGATCAACATATGAATTTAAGGCGGAATAGTGCTGAATACATGCACAGAATTTAATCATCGGTTCTGGCTGATGGAAGATTACCGTTTGGACTAAGTCGGTTCTAGGCGCATCCCAGGCAGGGGAAACTTCTAGTCCCATTTCTGCTAACAAGGCTGCTGTATAAATTGAGCCCTTAATAGCCTGCACAGTTGTATGGGCTGCCATAAAGAAACCTTGGTAAAAGTCACGCATATAGCCCCAGGTAGGTCCTTCTCCCTTCCCAACTCCGGGAGCTACTAAGCGTGCAGCCGCCCCTTCAATCAAATCATGGCGTCCAACTAAAAAGGCCCCGCCTTTAACGATTCCAGCCCCTGCATTCTTAAAGAGTGAACCAGCCATTAAATCAGCACCATAAAAAGTTGGTTCAGTTGTTTCCGAAAACTCACCATAGCAGTTATCGATAAAAATTACTGCCTGTGGGGCGACTTGTTTTACGAACTCAATCATCTCTTTGATTTCAGCAACCACAAAACTATCCCGGGTAGCGTAACCTCTTGAACGTTGAATAGCTACTACCTTGATACTCTTGTCTGCTAACAACTTTTCTTTAGCGGCTTGATAATCCACCTTACCATTGGCTAACAAATCAGTGTAAGCAAAGTTAATCCCGTATTCCTTCATCGTCCCCGGATTATCACCAGCTACCCCAATTACTTCTTGAATTGTATCGTATGGCATTCCGGTTAGGTAATAGAGCGTATCGTTAGGCCGTAAAACACTAAATAGTGCTGTTGCAATCGCATGCGTTCCGGACACTAATTGTGGTCTAACGTAGGCATCTTCGGCCTTAAAATAATCTGCAAAAATTTTTTCTAATTTTTCACGCCCAATATCGTCATATCCATACCCGGTTGAAGAAACCAGGTCTTCTTCCGAAACCTTGTGCTTTCTAAATAATTCTAACACCCGTTGTTGGTTATAAAGTGCCTGTTCATCCATCTCTGCTAACTTAGGCGCAATCTTGGCCTCAACTTTTCTGATTTTTGCTTGTAATTCTTG
>HBJMI04202__coassemble_609_pt1 | contig 26168 bp, 22 predicted proteins | sample HBJMI04202__metabat2_low_PE_011 | metagenome-assembled genome bin HBJMI04202
CTACCGGTAGTAATTCGGAGTAAGTCTGCCCGGATTTTACGATAGGATGAGTTATTTTTGTGTGTTACACTTACTTTTTTCACGTCAGCTGGATTTAAACTATCGGCTGCTGTCTTAGCAGCTAGTTTACTTTGAGAGATGCCTAGATTTGTAACGGTTGATTTTAAAGAATTAAGAGAGCTAAGACTAAAAATGACACAAATGATAAAAACTAAGGTGACAAAAGGAACTAATAGCTTAGTCTTAATACTTTTGCCGAATGTAAAACGAATATGCACATTAATCACAACTTTCTATTAATTGATTTACTAAACCAATCGGACGAAATATGTTTAAATTAAGTGCAAAACCCAAATTTCTTGTATATACAGGAAGTGATTTGCAACAAATTTCCGAAAGTATCTCAAAAAAGGTTGTCTGTTACCTAAAAAATGAGTAGAATAAACTGAAAATTATTTTGAAAGGAAAGTTAGTTAATGAGTAAGTTAACGCTGATTTTAGCCACCCTGGTGGCACTTGAATTCTTCTATATCATGTACCTGGAAACATTTAGAACCACCTCTGCCAAAACGGCCAAAGTTTTTAAATTGACGCCGGCAGACTTAAGCAACCCTACGGTTCAAACCCTCTTTAAAAATCAGGGGATTTACAACGGGTTACTAGCTGTGTTGATTTTACTAGCAGTCTTTGTGTTTGCAAGTAAGGTCGCGACTGTAATGCTAATGGGCTACATTATCTTGGTGGCTTTATATGGAAGTTTAACGAGTAACCCCAAGATTATTTTAATGCAGGGTGGGTTAGCAATTTTAACCTTACTAAGCGCTTTATTTTAGCCAAGCAAAAAAGAGCTGTCAGTTTTCAAACAATGGGACTGACAGCTCTTTTTAATTAAAAGTGGACTTTGATAGCTGCGATAACATCTGCTAAGCTGGTGTCTTTTAGCTTGGCAAAGGCTGCTTGTTCAGCCGCGGTATAAACCTGGTCTAAAACGGTCTGGATGTTGGCACCCACTGGACAATTGGGATTAGTCTTGGGGTCGACATGAAGGAGTCGTTGCATGTCGATGGCCTGGTAAACATCGTAGAGATTGATTTCAGCCGGACTTTTGGCTAGGTTAGCCCCGGCTGCTCCTTGCCTAGTGACAATTAGACCGGCAGTGCGTAAATTACTCATGAGGCTTCGGACCACGCTGGGATTGGCTTCGATGCTGGCTGCGATTTGCCGACTAGAGCGGTCGCCGTCTTTGAAAATTTCGAGGTAGGCGAGAATATGGATGGCATCACTTAATTTATATGAAAACTTCATTAATAAATCCTCCGCAAATTTAGCTGCTAGCATTTTAGCACGGTTTTTAGAGCTTACGCAAGCTTAGTTTTGGAGTAGGTTAGCGATTGCAGCCGTAATTTCCAGGGGCTGTTTGCCTAAGACGGTGGTTAAATCATCACTTGGCTGAGCTAAATCTCCCAGTGAATTTGGAATTTGGAAGGAGGCGTAAAGGGCAGCTGTTTCATGGTCTAAACCAGTTTGCACCAGGCTGTTAACGTAGTCTTCGTGGCTAAGCTTAGTTATAGTTACTGTTTGGTTAGTAGCCGTGCCTACGGCTTGAGCTAGTTCTTCATAGCTAAGGGGAGTTCCGGCAAATTCGTAGACTTCCTTAGGTTGTGCCATCAATAAGACGTTGGCTGCCGCTTGGGCATATTCACTTTCAAGGGCCCAGCCGGTTTTATTATCTGCCCAGTAAGCTCCGGTTTGGGTTTGAGCTAAGCCAGAAATTAAGTCTAGTTCATTTTCAAAGTACCAGTTATTACGTAAAAAACTGTGCTTAATGCCGCTAGCTTGAAGTAGCTGTTCGGTTAACTTATGGTCAGCTGCTAAGCCAGCTTGGGCGCTATTAGCGTGGGGGTAGCTAGTGTAGGCAACGTAGGTAACCCCCGCCTTCTTTAAGGCGTTAACAACATTTTGGTGTTGAATATCCCGGCTAACTGCTCCTCCTGGTTGCGAAGAAATAAAGAGAACTTTATCAATCCCCGTTAAGGCCTTGGTTAGTTCAACTTCACTGTCATAGTCAGCAGGGCGAATTTCTAGGTGAGGGAAGAGTTGTTTAGCCTTAGTTAGGTTACGAGCAATAATGACTAACTCTTGACTAGGGAGCTTTTCTAATAGAGCCTTAACGGCGGCTTGACCAAATTTGCCGGTAGCGGCGGTAACTGCATATTTCATAAAAAACATCCTTTCAACTTGTTGCTTTATCATTTTCAAGTATTATCATAGCACATGTTATTTTTAAGTCAACATGTTTTTAAAATAATTTCTTGTGCTATACTAGATTAGAAAGAAAAGAGTGGAGGAAGAAAATGACAACAATTCGCGATGTTGCTAAGTTGGCAGGGGTTTCACCTTCAACTGCCTCAAGAGTGTTACATGATAGTGACATGATTAGTGAGGCAACTAAAAAGAAAGTGCGTCAAGCTATGAAAGAGCTAGATTACTCTCCTAACTACTTGGCGCAAAATTTGGCTAATAAAAGTAATAATATGATTGGGATTGTTTTGCCGGTCCGTCATGATCAACCAGCCCTCAGTAACAATCCGTTCTTCATGCAGATTATCCAAGGAATTGTAACCGTTTGTAATCAACGTAATTACATGGTTAGCTTGGCTACTGGGCAAACCGATGAGGAATTGATCAAGAATTTGACAACGCTAAGCAAGCAGGGGCGGATTAATAAGTTTATCTTTGTTTACTCAAAGGAAAATGACCCGGTCTTTGATTACGTTCAAAAACGGACGGAAGCCGAGACCATTGTGGTGGGCAGTCCTTACGCTAAGGTTACTAAAAGGGCCCGCTACGTGAACAACGACAACGTTCAAGCGGGGAAGGATTTGACTAATTACCTCCTCAAACGAGGCTACCAAGAGATAGCTTACGTTTACTCTAATTTAAATGAAGTGGTTCAAGAAGACCGGTATATGGGTTACAAAGATGCCCTAAAGGCCAAGACCGAACATTTATTGTGCTTGGAGTCCAGCGACCAAACCGAATTAGTAGCTAATTTTTTGGAGACTAATCCAGAGGTGGATGCCTTTGTAGCCTGTGACGATATGACGGCTATTTTTCTTCAACAAATTTTGACTAGGTTAGGGCTAGCGGCCAATGCCTATGGGTTGGCGGGCTTTAATAATTCTTTAATTGGGCAGCTAGTTCATCCAAGCTTGACGTCAGTTGAGATTCACCCCTATGAATTGGGGATGGAAGCGGCTAAGCTTTTAACCCAGGCAACCGCTAAGAACTACCTCTTAGTTGAACACACCATTATCAAACGGGATTCAACCAAGTAATAATAGGTGCAGCTAATGCAAGTTAGGCAGGCTTGACATTGGCTGTGCCTTTTTATTTAAGCAAATTAAAAATTTATTTACGAAACCGGTTGCGTAAGTTTTGTGCCTGTGCTATGATATGAAATGTAAGGCCTTCCAGTTTATTGGTGAACTATAACAATTAATGTTAACTAAAGGGTGGTAATAATAGTGAAACGAATTTTTGAAATTGATCCTTGGAAAATCATCAGTCATGATTTGAATCCAGCAGATAAAAGATTACAGGAAAGTATGACCAGTATTGGTAACGAATACATGGGAATGCGGGGGATGTTTGAAGAAAAATATTCTGCCGATAGCCATAAGGGAATTTATCTCGGGGGCGTTTGGTTCCCTGATAAGACCCGAGTTGGTTGGTGGAAAAACGGTTACCCTGAATACTTTGGTAAAGTCATTAATGCGGTAGACTTTGTTTCCGTAGACATTAAGCTTAACGGTGAATCAATCGACCTTGCCCAAGATAAGTATTCGGACTTTGAAGTTAGCTTGGATATGCAAAAAGGGATTTTGACCCGGACATACACGGTCCACAAGGGCGAAGCTAAGTTAAAGGTGACTTCAACTCGCTTCTTGAGTATCGTCTTAAAAGAACTTTATGCTAACCGACTTGAATTTGAAAACGTGGGCTCAGTTCCGGTTAGAGTCGAAGTTGCTTCTAAGATTGACGCTGACGTTTATAACGAAGATGCTAACTACGATGAACAATTTTGGAATGTCTTAGGCAAAGAAGTATCTGCTAAAGAGGGACGCTTAGTAGCTCAAACCATTCCTAATAACTTTGGTACCCCACAATTCATGACCGAGATGGCTATGTTTAATAGTGGCGACTTAGAGGCCGTTGATTTGGGGCAAACAGCTGAAAAAGAAGTAGTCAATACTTTAGCTACTGAATTAGCAGTTGGGGCTAAGGCTAACTTTGAAAAACGAGTAATCGTTACGACTTCGCGTGATTATGAAACTAAAGCAGACTTAGACCAAGCTACTAGCAAGCTCCTTGATTTACAAGCAGAAAAGACTTTTGACCAATTACTAGCTGATCAAAAAGAAGCTTGGGCTAAGCGGTGGCAAAAAGCGGATGTGACAATTAGTGGTAATGACGAAGCTCAACAAGGGATTCGTTTTAACCTCTTCCAACTCTTTTCCACTTACTACGGTGATGACGCCCGCTTAAACATTGGGCCTAAGGGCTTTACTGGTGAAAAGTACGGTGGCGCTACTTACTGGGATACCGAAGCTTTTGCGGTGCCATTATATTTATCAACCGCAGATCAAAGTGTGACGAGAAACTTGTTGGAATACCGCTACAAGCAGTTGCCAGGTGCCTATCATAATGCTAAGCAACAAGGCTTAAAGGGTGCCTTGTACCCAATGGTAACTTTCAACGGAATTGAATGCCATAACGAATGGGAAATTACTTTTGAAGAAATTCACCGTAACGGAACAATTGCCTATGCAATTTATAACTATACTCGTTATACCGGTGATCAAGAATATGTGACCCACGATGGCTTCGACGTCTTAGTCGGGATTGCCCGTTTCTGGGCCGACCGGGTTCACTACTCCCAACGCAATGACAAGTACATGATTCACGGTGTTACCGGGCCAAACGAGTACGAAAACAACGTCAATAACAACTGGTATACCAACATGCTGGCTAAGTGGTGCTTAACTTACACCGACGAAATTGCAGCTAAAGTTGGGGAAGATAAATTAGCAGAACTAGGTTTAAACCAAGCTGAACGTGACAAGTGGCGCGAGATTGTAGCCAAGATGTACTTACCAGAAGATGAAGAACTAGGAATCTTTGTTCAACATGATGGCTTCTTAGACAAGGATTTACGTCCGGTGTCAGCCATCCCTGCCGACCAATTACCATTGAACCAAAACTGGTCATGGGACCACATTTTAAGGTCACCATATATCAAGCAGGCCGACGTTTTACAAGGGATTTACTACTTCATTGATAAGTTTAGTCCAGCTCAAAAGAAGGCTAACTTTGACTTCTACGAACCATTTACAGTTCACGAATCAAGCTTATCTCCATCCATCCACGCGGTGTTAGCTGCTGATTTACATGAAGAAGATAAGGCGGTTGAAATGTACTCACGGACAGCCCGCTTAGATTTGGATAACTACAATAACGATACCAACGATGGTTTGCACATTACCTCTATGACAGGTAGTTGGTTAGCGATTGTTCAAGGTTTTGCAGGCATGCGGGTAATTGATGATCAGTTAGTCTTTAACCCATTTGTTCCTAAAGACTGGGATGGCTATAGCTTCCACATTAACTTTAGAGGGCGTCTTTTGAGCGTAAACGTGGATAAAGCGGGCACCAAGATTGACTTACTAGCAGGTGACGATTTAACAATCAAGTTGAACGGTACCGAAGAAACATTAACAGCATAGGAGGCATTAGTTTGAAGGGTGTAGCATTTGATTTAGATGGGGTAATTACGGATACCGCCAAGTTTCACTTTGAGGCTTGGAGTAAGTTAGCCTTAGAAAAATTTGACTTAGAGTTACCGGCTGAATTTGAAAGTCAGCTCAAGGGAATTAGCCGGATTGAATCGTTAGAGCGTATCTTAGCTTTTGGTAAGTTAAGCGGCAAGTATACCCCAGCGCAAGTTGCTGAGTTAGCGGACGAAAAGAACACTTATTATGTAGCGGCTATTTCCAAGTTGACTCAAGCAGATATCTTACCAGGCATTAGCCAACTCTTAGCAGATTTAAAGGCACAGCAAGTGAAATTGTCACTGGCTTCGGCTTCCAAGAATGCGCCTATGATTTTAGAAAAATTAGGGTTACTGACTTATTTTGATGCCATCGTGGATCCAAGTAAGTTGAAGGCTGGCAAACCAGCGCCAGATATTTTCATTGAAGCAGCTAAGGCAGTTGGACTAGCACCTAGTGAATGTGTGGGCTTAGAGGATGCTAGTGCGGGAGTTGCTGCCATTAAGGCTGCAGGTATGGTAGCCGTAGCAATTGGTGATAAAGAAGAGTTAGCTCAAGCAGATACAGTGGTTAGTTCAACGGCTGACTTAAACTATGACTTATTGGTTACTAGTTACCAACAAGCACAAGGCAAATAAACACTAAATTACAGCAATTCTACAAGAGGGGTGGAAAGGGAATCTTTCTGCCCTTTTTTGTAGATAGGTAAAGGGATGATTAAATGGTAACGTTAGCTGATGTAGCTAAGGAGGCGCACGTCTCTAAGATGACGGTTTCACGGGTAATTAACCACCCCGAAAAAGTCACTAAAGAACTGCAAAAAATAGTCTTTGAAGCAATGGCTAAGTTAGATTATCAACCTAATTTAGCAGCTAGGGCTTTGGCTAGTCATAAAACGCGGATTATAAAATTATTTATTTTGGAAGAAATGACGGTAGTAGAGCCTTATTATATGACTTTATTGGTGGGAATTTCTAAGCAACTCGAAAAGCATGGATATACACTCCAAGTCACTCCTAAACTCGAGTTAAATCCAGGTTTGTGTGACGGCTATATTATTACCGGCTTAAGGGAGCTAGATTACAGTAAATTAGCTGCCTTTCATAAACCTTTAATCTTATTTGGTGATAATCGGCATGGCTATGATTTCGTTGATAACGATAATTATGAAGGGTTAAGACTAGCTACTCATTATGCCTTAAAGTGTGGTTATGAACACTTAGTTTACGTTGGGACGGATATTGAAGAGCCGTTTGAACTAAAACGTCGTCAAGGTTATTTAGACGTGTTGGCAGAATCAAAACTTCAAAGTGAATTATATTTCTGTGCTAATCATTCCCACGTGGCTGCTAACCTAATCAAGGCTAAAGTTGCTCAGTGGCAAGCTAATACCTGCTTTATTTGTGCTAGCGACCGGATTGCCTTAGGGGTTAGTCGGGCCTTAAAGGCTAGTGGTAAAGCGGTGGGCGAAGATTTTGGCGTAATTGGTCATGACGGGGTCTTTTTGGATCAAGTCGGTGACTTGACTACCATTAAACAACCGATTTTAGAAATGGGCCAGGCCTTAGTTGAAATTTTGTTAGCCAAAATTAATGGTCAGGATAGTAGTAATTACCAACGAATCTATAAGTCAAAACTAGTAGTGCGCACTAGCACGAGAAAGGAAACAGATGCTTATGCAACCAATCATCTATCAGATTTATCCTAAAAGTTTTCAAGATAGCAACCACGATGGCATTGGGGATTTAAAGGGAATTGAACAACGTTTGGATTATCTAAAGGACTTAGGGGTTACCATGCTATGGTTAAACCCAATCTATAAGTCACCTCAAGTCGATAATGGCTACGATGTAGCTGACTACTACCAAATTGATCCTAGCTTTGGGACTTTAGCTGATTTTAAAGCCTTAGTTGCTGCTGCCCATGAGCGGGGCTTAAAAATCATTATGGACTTTGTCATGAATCATACCTCAGATGAGCATCCCTGGTTTAAAGAGGCGCTAAAAGGGGCTGATAATCCCTACCATGATTACTATTTGTGGCAGACGGCTCCTAGTGGGCAGTTGCCTAATAACTGGGCTTCCTTTTTTGGGGGGAGCGTTTGGGAACCAGTTGGTCATAATGAGTATTATTTTCACCTGTTTGATAAGCGGATGCCAGATTTAAATTGGCATAACCGTAAGGTCCGCCAAGAAATGGTCAAAATTGCCCAGTATTGGCTTAACTTAGGGGTTGATGGTTTTCGTTTGGATGCTTTTATTCACATTGTAAAGGCTGACTTTAAACAAAATGTGCTTACACCTAAAAAAGGACCGCAACTAGCAGAAGAATACTATGCTAACCTTCCCTTAGTTCAAGAATACTTGGAGGAATTTATTAGTGAATTAAAGCAGCTCAAGCCTGATTTATTTATCATCGGGGAGGCAGCTAGTGCCGAGGTTAGTCTAGGTTTTGATTACACTAACCCTAAGCGGGATTTGTGTGATACGGTGGTAACTTTTAGGTACTTTAAAGAAAAACCGAGCCCAGACTTGCCCGCCTTGGCCCGGCAAACGTTGGACTTAGTTCACCTAAAAACGGAACTTTCCAAGTGGCAGCAAGGTTTAGGGTTAGGGGCTTTACCAACCTTGTACTGGAATAATCATGATTTACCCCGGATTTTGAGCCGGTTTGAAGTTCCAAGTGAGGCTAAGGAAAAATTGGCCAAGAGTCTAGCAGTAGCAATGTATCTCCAAAGGGGAATCCCTTGCATCTATTATGGGGAGGAGTTAGGGTTAGAGTCCTTGGAATTAAAGACGGTGGAAGCTTACCAAGAAAAGCTCGAGCTCAAGCAGGCCCTAGCAGCTGGCTATAGCCAAAATCAAATCGAGGCTAAATTACCATTGAAACATAAAATGGCGGCGCGGACCCCAATGCCTTGGGACGACACTAAAGTTCACCAAGGCTTTAGTGACGCTACCCCGTGGTTAGAAACTAAAGAGGACGCCCCAGTGACGGTTACAGCCCAGTTGCACCGGGCCGATAGTTGCCTTAGTGCCTACAAGCAACTGTTAGCCTTAAAGAAAACCCCGTTATTTACAGCCGGGCAAGAAATTATTCTGCCAAGTGCAGAGGATTTAGTAGTCTTTGAGCGCCAGTTAAATAATAAACGAGCATTAGTTTTAGCCAACCTGTCTGCTAAACCCCAAGTCTTTAAAGGAGAGTTTGCCCCCCAGACTTGTGCATTTAAAAACGGAGACTATCAAGTAGTTAAACAAGAGATAAGATTAGCTGCTTATAGCAGTTGTGTCTTTATTAATGATGAGGAGGAAGCTTAATGAATCTAGCAGCATTATATCATCGTCCTGATAGTGAAATGGCCTATTTAAAAACGCCGACGGTCTTTCAAATTCGCTTACGGACCGCTAAAGCTGACGTAAGTAAGGTCAGTTTGTATTATGGAGACCCTTATGGTAATAAGGTTAATGAAAAAGACGAAAGCCAGTGGGAATATCAAGAAATCGCAATGACTAAACTGGGGACTAGCGAGTTATATGATTATTGGCAAGCGGAAGTGTCTTTACCCTTAAAGCGGCTGCAATACCTGTTTGCGATAGACTTTAAGGACGGACAAAGTTATTTTTATGATGACCGGCATGTTTGGCCCGCAACCAAAAAGCATTTATTAGCAAGTACCTGCTTTAGAATGCCTTACTTCCACGAAGTTGACCGGAAAAAAGCACCTGCTTGGGTTAAAGACACAGTTTGGTATCAAATTTTTCCTGAAAGATTTGCCAACGGTGATAAGAGTAATGACCCTAAGGGCACCTTAGCCTGGGGAAGTGTTCCACCTAGTCGGACTAACTACTTTGGCGGGGACTTGCAAGGGGTAATCGACCACTTGGATTATTTGAAAGAACTAGGAATTGGGGGGATTTACTTCTGTCCGCTCTTTACAGCCGGGTCTAACCATAAGTATGACACCATTGATTACTTTAACATTGACCCTGCCTTTGGAGACAAGGCTAAGTTTAAGGAATTAGTTGATGAGGCTCACAAACGGGGCATCAAAATTATGTTAGATGCAGTCTTTAACCATATGGGCGATTTTGCGATGCAATGGCAAGATGTAGTCAAATATGGGCAAAATTCCCGCTTTAGTAACTGGTTCCATATTAACTCTTTCCCGGTTTCTTATGAGGAAGATGGTTTAGAGCATGCAAAAAACATCAGCTATGATGTTTTTGCTAATACGCCCCACATGCCTAAACTTAATACCGCTAACCCAGAAGTTAAGGCCTACCTCTTAGAAATAGCGACCTATTGGATTAAGCAATTCGATATCGATGCATGGCGGTTAGATGTGGCTAACGAAGTCGACCATCATTTTTGGAAAGCCTTCTATGAGGCTACGCATGCGCTGAAACCAGATTTCTATGTTGTTGGCGAAGTATGGCACTCAGCTCAAGAATGGTTGGCTCAAGAAGAATTTGATGCAATTATGAACTATCCCTTTACAGAGGCTATTTTGGATGGAGTCATCTTAAAGAAAACGAAGCCTAAAGAAATGTTGGCTGCGCTTCTAGATAACTTGATGAAGTATCGGGATCAAACTAACCAAGTGATGTTAAATTCCCTCGACACACATGATACGGCTAGAATTTTAACCCTAGCTAAAGGAAAACAAGACTTGGTAAAACAAGCGCTAGCGCTAATGTTTGTCCTTCCTGGTAGTCCTTGCCTTTATTATGGAACCGAGGTCGGAATGGCTGGGGGCAATGATCCTGCTTGCCGGGCCTGCATGGTATGGGATCAAACTAAGCAGGACTTAGAAATGCTAGCTTTTACTAAGGAATTAATTGCCTTAAGAAAGAGATACGCAAGTTACTTAAATCAGGTTCCAAGCTGGAGTGAGCAAGCGGGCTTAGTGACCTTGAATTTGGGTCAAAAATTGCAGGCAAGCTTTAACTTGAGCCCCAAAGCTGTCGCCTATCCTAAAGTTAGTCAACCATTGTTAGCCAATGGTTTAAGTGATAAGCAGTTAAAGGCTGGTGGCTTTGTAATCAGTTTAGCTGACTGAATTTTTTGATTAAATTAATTTTGTTAAAAAAGTTAAATTTTATTTAAAAAATAAACGTCTAAGAATTATTAGCAGTTGTTAATAAACTTAGGCGTTTTTTATTGCTTTTTTTGTAACTAGTAAGAGAGGCTGAATAATAGAATGATGAGAATCTTGGTTAGCGATAACAATAACGTTGAAAACGGTTGCGTAAACCCTGATTTATGAGTATTATAAGAGATGTAATTAAGAAATGGCTTCCAAAAGCTGTTGTTGGGAGGAAATATCATGGGTATTTGGAAAAAAGTCGGTTTAGCAACGCTAGCCGCTGGTTTAACTGTTGGATTAGCTGCTTGTGGTAGCAAGTCAAGCGAAAGTAACCAAAAAACCTTAACTGTTACTGTTGATAAGGGCTATAAGGACTACATCAACGACATTAAGGGTGATTTTGAAAAGAAAAATGGGGTTAAAGTGGTCGTTAAGACTAAGGATGCCTTGGCAACCCTTGATTCTTTGAAGTTAGATGGGCCTGCTGGTAAAGCGGCTGACGTAATGATGGCTCCATTTGACCGGGTGGCTGTCTTAGGTAAGCAAGGCCAATTGGCAACAGTTAAGTTGGCTGATGACGGTCGCTATAACGATGCGGATAAGAAAAATGTTACGCTAAAGGGCAAGACTTACGGTGAACCTGTAACGATTGAAACCTTAGTTATGTATTATAACAAGGACTTGATTAAGAAAGCTCCAACTTCCTTTAAGGAATTAGAAACCTTATCTAAGGACAGCAAATTTGCCTATGAAAACGATAAGACCAAGAACGTAGCCTTCTTAACTCAATGGACTAACTTCTACAATGCTTACGGTTTAATTAAGGGTTACGGTGGTTATGTCTTTGGTGATAACGGAACTAACCCTAAAGAAATTGGCTTAAATAACAAGGGTTCTGTTGAAGGTTTAACATACATCAGCGATTGGTTCAAGAATGTTTGGCCAAAAGGTATGATGTCAACTTCATCTAACGAAAACTTTGTAACCGACCAATTCACAAGTGGCAAGACTGCTGTTGTTATCGATGGTCCTTGGATGGCTGCTAAGTATAAGAAAGCTAAGGTTAACTACGGTGTGGCAGCATTGCCAACTCTTGACAATGGTAACAAATATCAAGCATTTGGCGGTGGTAAAGCTTGGGTTATTTCTAACTACTCTAAGCAAAAGGGCTTAGGCCAAAAGTGGTTAGACTATGTAACTAACAAGAAGAACCAAACTAAGTTCTTTAAAGACACCAACGAAGTACCTGCTAACGAACAAGCGCGTGGTGCAGTTGCTAAGGGTGATAATGACTTAGCGAAAGCGGTTATTGCGCAATACAAGGATGCAGATCCAATGCCAAACATCCCAGAAATGGCAGAAGTTTGGACTGGGGCTGAAAACCTAATTGTTGATTCAGCTGCTGGTAAGAAGACACCTCAACAAGCTGCAGATGCTGCTGTAAAGCAAATTAAGCAAACAATTCAACAAAAATATAAAGATTAAGATTCAACAATAGTTTTGAGGAGGGGTGGAGCTCTTGAAATCGCTAAATTTCAAGTCCGCTCCTCTTTTTATCAAGGGAGGAAGATCTTATGAAAAGTAAAAATCCTCAAAAAGCCATGTTACTGTCGCTTATCCCTGGATTAGGTCAAATCAGTAATGGTCAAAAAGCCAAGGGGGGCATCTTTTTAGGTATTTTTGCCCTGTTCATTATTGAAATGCTAACCTTTGGGGCTAGTGCGGTTGATGGCATCGTCAGTCTAGGTCATAATCCTGGCGTCGACAACTCAATGTTTTTACTGGTTAGAGGGACCTTGCAGTTATTAATTCTCGTTTTATTTGTAATGTTTTATGTTATTAACATGGTAGATGCTAAGCGCGTTGCCCAAATCCTTAATAAGGGTGGCCAGGTAGGAACAAGCTTTGCTGATATTAAGGAAAGCTTAGCCACTCACGGGTTTCCATACTTACTAACTTTTCCGGCTTACATCTTAATGATTTTTACAATCATTTTGCCGGTGCTGGTGACCTTGTTTATGGCTTTTACCAACTATGACTTTAACCACATTCCACCTGCTGCCTTAATTTCTTGGACGGGCTTAGAAAACTTGAAAGCCATCTTTACGTTAAGTTCTTATAAGGCAACCTTTGGAGCAGTCTTTGGGTGGACTTTAATTTGGACCTTATGTGCCTCAACTTTACAAATTGTTTTAGGAATCTTTACCGCGGTAGTTGCTCACCAAGATTTTATCAAGGGTAAAAAGATATTTGGGATTATCTTCTTACTTCCATGGGCGGTGCCAGCCTTCGTAACCATTTTGAGTTTTTCAAATATTTTCAACGATTCGGCTGGGGCAATTAACGTGCAAGTAATTCCATTTTTGAATCACTTATTCCCATTCCTACACATTCCACAAATTTCCTGGATGACAGATCCATTTTGGACTAAGGTAGCTTTGATAATGATTCAAGGATGGTTAGGTTTCCCATATGTTTACGTTTTAGTAACCGGGATTTTGCAATCAATCTCCGACGACTTATACGAAGCGGCAACAATCGATGGAGCTAGTGCATGGCAAAAATTCAGAAACATTACCTTGCCCGCCATTTTTGCAGTGGCTGCTCCAACCTTTGTTACCCAATATACCTTTAACTTCAATAACTTCTCCATTATTTACCTCTTTAATAATGGGGGCCCTGGCGATGTCGGTGGTGGGGCTGGTAATACAGATATCTTAATTTCCTGGATTTACAAATTAACTACCGGGACGACGCCACAGTACGGCTTAGCATCTGCAATTACCATTATTATTTCCTTAATCGTAATTGGGATTTCCTTAGCCGTCTTCAAGAAGACAAAAGCGTTTGATATGGAGGGATAGTTATGGCAGCAAAGAAAAAATCAAGAAGCTCCATTAAGCGGCAACGGTTTATCAAGCACTTCTTTACTTACCTCTATATGGTTGTACTAGCGGTGATTATCATTTACCCACTGTTAATTACCATGTTGACGGCTTTTAAGAATAGTGATGTAGTTGCCTTTACTTTAAGCTTCAAGGGACCTTGGACCTTAGCTAACTTTACGAGCTTATTTACGGATACACTTTATGGTACTTGGTATTGGAATACACTAGCAATTTCAATTATGACCACCATTGTTCAGGTAGCAGTTGTTACCTTGGCGGGTTATACCTACAGTCGGTATAACTTTATTGGCAAGAAATGGTCACTGACATTTTTCTTAGTGGTACAAATGGTACCAACAATGGCCGCCTTAACAGCCTTTTATGTATTAGGCATGTTGCTGAATGGTTTGGATCACTACTGGTTCTTAACTTTAATCTACATCGGTGGTGGGATTCCTATGAATGCTTGGTTAATGAAGGGTTACTTTGACACAGTTCCTTACGACTTTGACGAGTCGGCCAAACTAGACGGTGCCGGTAACTTCACCATTTTCTGGAAGATTGTCATGCCGTTAGTTAAACCAATGATTGCGGTTCAAGCTCTTTGGGCATTTATGGGACCGTTCGGAGATTATATGTTAGCTCGTTACTTATTGAGAGAAGAAAATCACTTAACAGTTGCTGTCGGGTTACAAGAATTTATTTCTGACCCTAAAGATCAACAAGTAGCCTTGTTCGCGGCCGGGGCCATCTTGGTAGCCTTACCAATTTGTGCACTGTTCTTCTACTTGCAACGCTACTTTGTAACTGGTTTAACAGCTGGTGGTGCCAAGGGTTAAATTTGATTGGGGGAAAAAGAGATGCGCAGACGGCCATTTCCGTTTAATTACTTTACAAATTTTGCTTCGGCTAAGCGCTTGTTTTTAGAGCGGGGGAGCTATTCTTGGGGGCAGTTAATTTTAGTAACCCTCTTCTTATTAGCGCTGGTGATCTTACCTGTCCCCTTCTTTTATCAAGGGCAAACTAGTACTAACCTAGCTTTATATATGCCCAGGGTTAATAAGTTGTTAGCTAATCCTAAACTAGAACAGGTAGCAAAGACGACTCCCTACACTAAGTCAGGCTATGCGTTTAAAGGCAAACAGGTTTTATTGACTAACCGAAGTGAGACTGTAGGGGTTAATTTAGATAAACAAGATATTGCTAGTCATAAAACGGCGCTTTCGCTGAATAATAACAGCTTTGTCTTAAAGGATAAAGGCGTCAGTTACCATCTCTTTTACACTAAGCAATTTGCACCTAATCAAGGTAAGTTAAAGCAGCAATTAAGTCAAACTTGGTTTTTACGTAATAAGGCAGCGATTAGTTTTTCAATGATGACCTTAGTATTAAACCTCTTTTTGGTAACTAATTTACTCTTTAGCTTTGGGGCGGCCTTCTTCTTGTGGCTAGCTAGAAAGAGTCCAGCCTTAACCATTAATTCCTATAAGGAAGCGGTAGGGCTAATGGTTGGTATTTTAGGACCAGCGACCTTATTAACAATGATTGTTGAATTTGTTAAGTTTGATATTTCCTTGGCAATTTCAATTCAGATGATTGCGGCCGTCTGTTTGATGTTAGTGGTTTATGCTAAAACCCACTTCAACGAGCACTATTTAAACGACGAAAGGATTGGTAACAGATGAAATGGTGGCAAAAAGCAGTTGTCTATCAGATTTATCCCCGCTCATTTCAAGATAGCAACGGCGATGGAATTGGGGATTTACCCGGAATTATTAGCCGCTTAGATTACTTGGCTAAGCTAGGAATCGGGGCCATTTGGTTGTCACCGGTTTACCAATCTCCTAACGTTGATAATGGTTATGATATTAGTGATTATCAAGCAATTGCTGAAGAATACGGTAGCATGGAAGATATGGACTTACTAATTAAAGAAGCTCGCAAACGGCAGATTAGAATTGTGATGGACTTAGTAGTTAACCACACTTCTGACCAGCATCCCTGGTTTATTGAAGCTAAGCGGAGTAAAACTAACCCTTACCATGATTTCTATGTCTGGAGTGACCAAGCTAATGATTTGGGCTCAACTTTTGGTGGAAGCGCCTGGGAGTATGATGAGCACCTCAAGCAATATTACCTGCACTTATTTACCAAGCAACAGCCTGATTTGAATTGGGCCAATGAGAACTTGCGTAAGGCCATCTACCAAATGATGAATTTTTGGATTGCCAAAGGAATTGGTGGTTTTCGGATGGATGTGATTGATTTAATCGGTAAACAACCGGCGCAAAAGATTACGGCCAACGGTCCCAAACTCCATACTTACTTGCAAGAAATGAATCAAGCCACTTTTGGTAACAGTGACTTAATGACAGTCGGTGAAACTTGGGGGGCAAGTCCTAAGGAAGCTAAGCTATATTCTGATCCTAAACGCCAAGAGCTAGCGATGGTCTTCCAGTTTGAACACATGACTTTAGACCAGGGGCAAAGCAAGTGGGATGTAAAGTCCTTGGATGTGGCTAAGTTAAAGCAAGTCTTAAGTAAATGGCAGCAGGAATTAAGTCAAACTGGCTGGAACAGTCTTTTTTGGAATAATCATGACCTCCCAAGAATTATTTCACGCTGGAGTGATGAAGGTCAGTACCGGCTTAAGAGTGCTAAGCTATTTGCAATCCTACTTCACTTGATGAAGGGAACCCCTTATATCTACCAGGGTGAAGAAATTGGGATGACTAATCGCAAGGTGACTTCTATTGACCAAGTTGATGATATTGAAAGTAGAAATGCTTACCAAGAGTTATTAGCTCAAGGGTTGAGTCAGAAAGAGGCCTTGTCTGCCATTAATAAAGTAGGACGTGATAACGCACGGACCCCAATGCAATGGGATGCAAGTCCCAATGCGGGCTTCAGTCAAGGCCAACCTTGGCTAGCTGTTAACCCTAATTATCAAACAATTAACGTTGCGCAAGCTTTAGCGGACCCTAATTCTATTTTCTACACTTACCAAAAGTTAATTGAACTTAGAAAAAATAATCCCTTAGTGGTTTTAGGTGACTACCAACTTTTAAAGACCAGCCCTGAAGTATTTGCTTACTACCGAACTTATCAGGAACAAAAATGGTTAGTAGTAGCTAATCTTAGTCACAAGGAAAATTCAATTGAAATAACAGATGAAATAAGCCAAGTCATCCTTGATAACGGGGCTAAGCCTTTAGTTAAGGGACGCAACTTGTTAGAGCCCTACGATGCCTTGGTAGTTAAATTAGCATAGGAGTGATTTTCATGGTAGAATTGCAATTAAAACACATTTATAAACATTACGATAACGCAGAACCAGGGGTTTACAACGTTACCGATTTTAACCTAGATATTGCCGACCGCGAGTTCATTGTTCTTGTCGGTCCTTCTGGGTGCGGTAAATCAACCACCTTACGGATGATTGCCGGACTAGAAGATATTTCCAAAGGAGAATTTTTAATTGATGGGCGCGTAGTTAATGATGAAGCCCCTAAAGACCGCGACATTGCGATGGTTTTCCAAAATTACGCTTTGTATCCCCATATGTCAGTTTATGATAACATGGCCTTTGGTTTGAAATTAAGAAAGTATGATAAGGCCGAAATCGATAAGCGGGTTCACCATGCAGCCGATATCTTAGGCCTAGAAAAATTCCTTCAAAGAAAGCCAGCTGACCTATCTGGGGGACAACGTCAACGGGTTGCCTTAGGGCGGGCAATCGTTCGGGATGCACCTATCTTTTTGATGGACGAACCCTTGTCTAACTTGGATGCTAAACTCCGGGTTTCAATGAGAGCCGAAATTGCTAAGTTACACCGTGAGTTAAAGACAACTACGATTTACGTAACCCACGATCAAACCGAAGCGATGACAATGGCCGACCGGATTGTAGTTATGCGTGATGGTAAGATTCAACAAGTGGGAACCCCACAAGAAATTTATAATAATCCCACTAATGTCTTTGTAGGTGGCTTCATCGGGTCTCCTGCCATGAACTTCTTTAAAGTCACTCTTAAAGGTAATAAGATTTTTGATATTAAGCACGATTTAGAGCTAGAAGTGCCAGAAGGTTGCCTCAAAGTTCTTAAGGACAAAGGCTATGAAGGTAAGGAAGTTATCTTTGGAATTCGGCCTGAAGATATTCACTCAGAACGTGCCTTCCTGGAAACATTCCCTAATTCCGTTGTTAAGGCGGAAGTAGTCGTTTCAGAATTGCTAGGAGCAGAATCCCAACTTTACAGTAAGGTGGGTGAAACTGAATTTGTTTCTAAGGTTAACGCCCGTGACTTTATGCAACCGGGTGAAAGCCTTGAGCTAGGCTTTGATGTTAATAAGGCGCATTTCTTTGACCCTGAAAGTGAATTAGCAGTTTACTAGTCTCATCGAGGATAAAAAGGTTAGTTGGACAGACTTCCAACTAGCCTTTTTTTGCTTGCTTGTTAGTTAGGAAGGCATTAAGCTAATAATGATGAGGTGAACCATGAAGAAGATACTAATTTTTGAAGACGAACCAGCAATTATTGAAGCAATCAAGCAAGAGCTCACCAAGTGGCAGTATCAAGTTGAGGCTATTAGTGACTGGGAGCAGGTGTTAGAACAGGTCCAGGCCTTTAAGCCGGAGTTAATCTTGATGGATATTTCTTTACCGGCCTTTGATGGCTTTTATTGGACACAAAAGCTAAGGGAATTTACCAAGGTGCCAATTATTTTCATTTCGTCGGCAGACCTCAACCAAAATGCCGTGCGCGCGCTAATGATCGGGGCTGACGATTACCTGGTAAAACCCTTTGCACTTGATTTGTTGGTGGCCAAGATGCAAGTTTTATTTAAGCGCTTAGATCAACAACCAGACGAACACCTCTTAACTTTTGCTAGCTATCAGCTAAACCAGCTAACTAATGAGTTAAGTCAAGGAGAAGCTGTGGTTAAGCTAACTCCAACAGAGAGTTTGATTTTAAAACTATTAGTAATCAATCAAGGTGAAATTGTAACGAAGCTAAAGTTGATTCAAGCTTTATGGCAGGGGAATAATTTTATCGATGAAAATGCCTTGAATGTCAACATTAGCCGCCTACGGACTAAATTAGCACCAGTTGGATTAAAGGATAAGTTAGTAACGGTTAGGGGGAAGGGGTACTTATTGGTATTATGAGAGTTTATGTAAAGAGTTTATTGGATAAGTGGCCGTTAATACTAGCCTACTTTGCCAGTATTTTGGCTGTGACCCTACTTGTTTACCTAAAGTCGCTTTCCTTTGAATTAGTCTTAGACTACCTGCGGTTAACGTGGTTATTTGCTTTAGGGGGTCTTGTACTTAGTGTATTGTCTGAAGCAAGGAAGCTGGTGTTATTAGAGAAGGGGAAGAGTCCTTTGGGTAGTAGTTACTTAGAACAAGCTTATGAAGCATACTTAGCTGACCAGGAGGCTCAATTAAAGGAAACCGAGCGGCAGTTGCGGACGATTTATGAAGAGCGGGCGGATTATTTAAAAATTTGGAGTCATGAAATCAAAACTCCGCTGACCGCCTTAACCTTGTTAGCCCAAACTAAAGAAGAAATTCCGGCCACCGAAGTTAATCACCAAGTTGACGTGGCTAGTTACCAATTAAATTTGCTGCTTAACTATGAGCGGATGGCCGATTTTAACCATGACTTGGAGTTTCGTCCGGTTGATTTATTAGCTTTGATTCAAGCAGTAGCCCAAAAAAACATGAATTTTTTCATCGCCAAAAATATTGGCCTGCAGATTGAGGTCAAACCGGTTAAGGTAGTCACTGATCCTAAGTGGTTAAGTTTTATAGTCGAACAAATTTTGATTAACGCTGCTAAGTATAGTGGGGCTAACAAGACCGTCAAGATTAGTTACCAGGCGGGCAAATTGGAGGTTAGTGACCAAGGAATTGGCATCAGCGCTAGTGACTTGCCCCGTATTTTTGAGGCTGGTTTTACCGGCGCAAACGGCCGTAAGTATGGGGCTGCTACCGGGATGGGCTTGTATATTGTTAAAAACATGGCCCAAAAGTTAAACATTGATTTAAAGGTGAGCTCTATTTTGGACCAAGGGACGGTAGTTAGCTTGAATTTCAACTAAATAACAAATTGTAAGGTTTTTGCTTTAATCGTAACTAGGATTAAAGCAAAAGCCTTTTTATAATGAGAATATAAATTAAAGCAAAGGGGAAATTAGTAGTGGCAATCTTAACTTTAAAGCACGTAACTAAAAGTTTTAACAAGCAGACTAAGGTTTTAAAAGACATTAACCTTGAGGTGGAAAAAGGAGAATATGTAGCCATAATGGGGGAATCAGGGGCAGGTAAGTCAACCTTACTAAACATCATCGCAACCTTGGATAAGGCTACTAGTGGGGAAGTTAGCCTAACCGGTTTTGATTTAAATAAGTTAAAGGAAAGCGAAGCTGCCAAATTTAGACGCCAACACTTGGGCTTTGTTTTTCAACACTTTAACCTTTTAGATACATTGAGTAACCGTGACAATATTTATCTGCCAATGGTTTTAAATAAGGAAAAGCATCAAGAAATGGCTCAGCGCTTAGAACCGCTAGCAAGTCAATTGGAAATTGACGCCTTATTAGACCGCTATCCTTACGAAATTTCTGGAGGGCAGGCGCAACGGATTGCGGTTGCCCGGGCATTAATTACCAAACCGGAACTATTATTAGCCGATGAACCGACGGGGGCGCTCGATTCCCAAAATACTAAGCGGTTATTAGACCTATTTACTAAGGTTAACCAAGCGGGCCAAACCATCTTGATGGTAACCCATAGTGCGTTAGCGGCTAGTTACTCCAAGCGGACCCTCTTTATTAAAGATGGGCTGATTTATCACGAACTCTACCGCGGAGATTCCAGCCAACAAGAGTACCTGCAAAAAATCTCTGCGGGCTTAACTGCACTAACCAGTGAAGGGGGGCTTAATTAATGTTAGAACTAAAATTGGGTTGGCAGAGTTTGCGTAATAATAAGCAACTGTATCTGCCATTTACCCTAGCAACTTCGTTGTTAATAGGAGTCTTTTATATTTTTCAAGCGATTATTAACAACGACTCGCTTGCCAAGATTCCGACTGCTTCGGCGATTAATTCTATTATGCAAGTGGCTTTAGTCTTTATTTCCTTAATTATTGTAGTCTTTATGTTTTACATTAATAATATCGTCGCCAAGCAACGGAATAAGGAATTAGGACTTTATAGTATGTTAGGGATGACTAAGGCTAACCTCTTCTTCCTAGTTTTGGGAGTGGACGTGTGTTTATTTGGCTTTAGTCTGGTTTTAGGTTTATTAATCGGTTTAAGTTTTATAAAGTTTGTTTTATTAGCATTTGTTAAACTCCTAGATTTGAAGTTAGTCCACCTTACTGTATTTAGCGGGCAAGCGCTCTTGCTAACGGTGGCCTTCTTCCTTGCAATCTTCATGGCTTTGCTGTTAGTAGACTTGGCCAAACTAAGTCAGGTCCGGCCGGTAGAGCTATGGAACGCTACCAAAAAAGGGGAGCGCCTCCCAAAGAATTCATGGTTTACTAAGGTGTTAGGATTAGCGGGAGTGGCAACGTTAATAGGAGGTTACTATCTCTCTGTCATTACTAAGCCGAACGCTTCGGTTATTACTACCTTCTTTTTGGCGATTATTTTAGTAGTAATAGGCACCTACGCCCTTTTTACCAGCGCAAGTATTTTCTTTTTGAACTTACTAAAGCAAAACAAAAATTATTATTATAAACGTAATCACTTTATCACCGTCTCAGGAATGCTATACCGGATGAAGCAAAACGGGGTGGGGCTGGCTTCCATCTGCCTTTTATGTACGGCTTCAATCGTGGCTTTGGTTGCAACCAGCAGTTTAATGGCGGGTAAGGACAATCAAATTAAGCAAGGCGCGCCACTTGATGTAAGCATTACGAGCAAAAAAATCACGCCAGCTACCTATAAAAGGGCTCAGGAATTGGCAGCTAAGTACAAGGTAACCTTAATTAATAAAAAGTCCCAACGGATTAGTCATTTAGCGTTGGCAAATATTGAAGCAGGTAAGTTAAAAATTAGTCAAGATGCCAACACCGCTAACTACGAAGTGTTAACTTTACCACTAGCTGATTATAACCGGGTTGAGGGCACAAATTATCACTTGAAAAATAATGAACTGCTAGTTTATGCAACAGATAAAAAGGTGAAGCTAAAACAACTGCAAATTAAGGGCAAGAATTATCGGGTAAGAATGTTATCTGAATATAAATATCGCTTAGGCGATGTTGCGACCCTAACTGGATTATATTTGATTGCTCCCGACGCTAAGAGTGCGCAATCCTTATTGAATATCCCCCTAAACGAAACCTATAGCTTTGATCTTAAGGGGACGGATCAGGCTAAGAAAAATTACAGCCAAGCCGCTAGTCAGCAGCTAAGAGGGCGTAATTCTGAAAATCTTGTCACCACTAAAGTTGAAGTCAGCGAAATTATAAACCAATTTTATGGGGGCATGTTATTTGTAGGCTTAATGCTCAGTGTGACGATGCTATTAACAACTGGGATGATTATCTACTATAAGCAGGTTTCTGAAGGTTATGCTGACCGGGCTCGTTTTAAGACGATGCAACAAGTGGGCTTGAGCTTAGCGGAAACTAAACAAGCAATCAATAGCCAGGTGCTGATGGTCTTTATGTTTCCAATTGTAATGGCAGCAATTCACCTATGTTTTGCCTTACCTGCTTTAGCTAGTGTCTTGAAGCTCTTTTCGATGTATGATTTGAAGTTACTGCTAATTGTGGCTGTGACGATGCTAGCAATTTTAATTATAATTTACTTGTTGATTTACAGTTTAACTACCAAGGTCTATCGCCGGATTGTTAACGCTGATTAAAAAAGAGGAGCAGATTTTTTATCTGCTCCTCTTTTTTCGGCTAACGAATGACCCAAACTGAAATAGGGGCATATTTAGCCATATAAGCCGCTTGACTGCCGAGGTGACGTGCCAGTCCTTTCTTAGCTAAAGAACCGATAATTAAAAGGTCGGGGTGAATTTGCGGGATGATTTGTTTAACAATTGTTTCACCTGGATTTCCCTTGGCAGTGAGGGTTTTAACTTGGTTAATACCAGCTTCCTGAGCTTGACGCTGGTATTTTGTTAGGTGTTCGGCTAAATCACGATACTTACCGTGAATAAAATCTTTATCTAGTGATTCATAAACGTTGATGTTATCTTCTTCCAAGACGGAAATAATATCTAGCTCGGCTGAATTTTGTTTAGCAAAATCGATGGCGTAATCAAAGGCCTTAAGCGCATCGGCTGAGTCATCGACCCCAACTAAAATTTTATTAAAGTTCATCAAGCACACTTCCTTTTGTTTGACTTTGGGCGGCTAACTTAGCTTGAAGTTTCTTATCACCTTGGTGAAGTTCGACCACCGTCCAAACTAATAAGGCCAAGATAGCGACAATCAAGAAGTAGGCGATTCCGTGGGCCCATGCCAACTGACTAGCACTAGGATTATCACCAAAGAAGTCAGCGATTGAATCAGGCAGGCCCTTCATGTTAAGGACAGTCAGTGAAATAACTGAGAGCCAACCGAAGAATTTAACCACGGGGCTATTTTTGAAACGTTTGCCCATTTCGACTTCACTATTAGTCATCAGTAAGAGAGGCAACATTGAAAATGGTAATGCAAAGGCCAAGAAGACCTGTGAGTTATTCATTAAGGTGTTAATGGCTTCGTGTTGCTTAATGACGCTTAAGTGGTTAGTCATTGCCACGCAAATCAAGACTGGAATAACGGAAATTAAGCGGGTAATTAGGCGGCGGGCCCACAGTGGCATTTTCATGTGGACGAACCCTTCCATAATGACTTGACCGGTTAGGGTTCCTGTGATAGTTGAGTTTTGCCCTGAAGCTAGTAAAGCAACCGCAAACAGGGTTGAGAGAATTCCAGAACGAGCGACCTCAACTAAGATACCGTTACTTAGAGTCGAAGTGTCAGATAAAGCATGGTACAAGCCAAAGAAGGATGGATCTTGGACAGAACCGGTCTTAAAAACGGCCACTCCCATGATTAATAACAAGGAATTGACGATGAAGGCAAAAGTTAGCTGGATATTTGAATCCCAAGTGGTAAAACGTACTGTCCGGGCAACATCTTCTTCATCGTGGTGGTTAATTTTTCTTGTTTGAGAAATGGCTGAATGAAGGTAAAGATTATGGGGCATTACAGTAGCTCCAATAATCCCAAGGGCCCCTTTAATAGGGGTTAAGCCACCAACGTTTGGATGGTCAGAGAAAGTTTGCGCGCTAGGAATTAAGCCGGTAACAACTTGTGACCAGTTGGGATTTGAAAGAGCTACTTGGTAGCAGAAAACAAATAAAATTACCAAAATCAAACAAACTACTAGGGCTTCAATTTTCCGAAAACCAACTTTAGTTAGCAATAATAAGAGCAAAACATCAAAAACGGTTAAGAAAACAGCAAAGACTAGCGGAATATTGAAGAGGAGGTAAAGTGCAATAGCAGCCCCGATAACTTCGGCAATATCGGTTGCCATAATGGCTAACTCCGTTAAAATCCAGAGCACAATCCCCAAGCTTTTACTGGTACGGGCTCTGATTGCTTGTGCAAGATCCATCTGACTTACGATGCCCAGTTTGGCGGCCATATATTGGAGTAACATGGCAATCAAACTCGACATTAAAATCACAGACATTAACAGGTAGGAAAAGTCTTGCCCACCAGTGATAGAAGTTGACCAGTTACCAGGATCCATGTAACCAACCGCAACAAGTGCACCGGGGCCAGAATACATGAAGAGGGTTTTGAGGAACCCTTTACCCTTGGGAACTTCAACCGTCCCATTAATTTCTTCAAGCGAGGGGCCGTTAGCATATTCGATTAGGTGGTGCTTACGGCTAACAGAACTATTTGCTTCCATAATTAAATCACTCCTTAAAAAAATACAAAGCAATAATAACATTATTTGACTAGAATGTTAATATATTTTTTAGGTTAACCTAAAAAATATCCAAAAAATTAGAGTGAAAGAGTTTATAAAAAAGCTTGTCTTAGAGTTAACTCTAAGTTCTATAATGTGGATTGTAAGTTAAATGCGGTTACACAGAAAGGAAGGATTAATGCTATGAAAAAAGCAATTTTTGAAGAAGCGGGAAAGATGGGTGTGGTCGAAGCGCCAGTACCTGTGATTGAAAATGAGGATGACGTGATTATTAAGGTGGTTAGAGCTTGTGTATGTGGGTCTGATCTGTGGGCTTACTCTGCTGGTGATGCTAAGGAGGCCCATTCAGAAAACTCCGGTCATGAAGCGCTTGGAATTGTAGAAGCAGTGGGGCCTGCAATTAACACGGTCACAAAAGGGGATTTCGTAATTGTGCCATTTACTCATGGTTGCGGTCACTGTCCGGCTTGTTTGGCGGGCTTTGATGGGGTTTGTCAAGCTCACAGTAATAATTTTAGCATGGGCTTTCAAGCGCAATACCTTAAGTTTGCTTACGGTGACTGGGCTTTAGTCAAGGTTCCTGGGCAACCTAGTGACTATAGCGAAGGAATGCTTAAATCACTTTTAACCTTATCAGATGTGATGGCTACAGGTTATCACGCCGCTGTGACTGCCCGTGTTTCTAAGGGGGATAAGGTAGTAGTTGTCGGTGACGGGGCCGTTGGTCAGTGCGCAGTTATTGCAGCCAAGATGTTGGGGGCTGCCCAAATTATTATTATGAGTCGCCATGAAGACCGGCAACAAATGGCACTTGAAGCTGGGGCAACTGCCTTTGTAGCTGAACGTGGTCAGGAAGGAATTGATAAGGTACTTGAATTGACTGGCGGAAGCGGGGCAGATGCAGTCTTAGAATGTGTTGGTGCTCAAGCTGCGACTGAACAAGCCTTTGGCGTAGTCCGTCCAGGTGGTCGGATTGGCCGGGTAGGCTTGCCACACGGCGAAAAGATGGCCCCAACCGCTACTTTTTACCGCAATATTACCTTAGCTGGTGGGCCTGCTTCGGTAACAACTTACGATAAAAAAGTTCTATTAAAAGCTGTTTTAGACGGGGAGATTAATCCGGGCAAGGTCTTTACTCATAGCTATAAACTTGACCAAATTAACCAAGCTTACCAAGATATGGCAGCTAGAAAGACAATCAAATCTTACATTGTGTTTGATGACTAATTAAGCAAGCGCGCTGAAATACGAGTTGTATTTTGGCGCGCTTATTGCTTGCCCTTTACTTTTAGATAATGAATAATAGAGATAAAAGCATTTATTTGAGGTGAGAATGTGAAAGTCAAAGATATTATTACAACAGGAATTTACACGGTGTTATATTTTATTTTGATGTCG
>HBJMI04202__coassemble_611_pt1 | contig 25389 bp, 27 predicted proteins | sample HBJMI04202__metabat2_low_PE_011 | metagenome-assembled genome bin HBJMI04202
TTAAAAGGATTAAATCCTTTACCACAGCCAAAAGTTCATCGTGCCAAAAAAGGTTGATAAGTTTTACGACTTTCTAGATACTATCCTTAATCCAAGCGGTAAATTGAAAAAGGCAATCGGTTATGCCAGGAAATTCCGCACTAGATTGGAAAAGATTTATGAAATTGGTGAATTACCGTTATCAAATAACCCAGTTGAACAAGCAATCAGCCCAACAACTCTAGTCCGCAAAAATTCACTATTTGCGACAACGGTAGCTGGAGCAAAAGCTAACGCAATCTGGTACAGCTTAATCCAAACAGCTATAGATATCTCTAAATATCTCAACTACATCTTTTCATTACTAGAACAGCGAAAAGGGGTTGATGTTGAGGCTTATTTGCCATGGAATTCTGAAGCCAAAGAAAGTTGCGCCGTTGCAAACTAAAAGACCGTAAATTCACATTTTGTGATTTTACGGCCTTTTTTTACCAATAACGTCCAATTATGGAGTGATTACGTTTTTTCCCAGCCTCTTTTTAGATAACGTTTTTTAGCGGACAACGATTACTGAACAAGGAGCATTTTGCGCCATTGCGCTTGCTTGGGAACCGATAAAGATTTGTTTACGGCCAGTGACCGGTTTGGTTTTAGAGCCACAGACTAATAAATCTGGCTGAAACTCTGGTAAAATGTCTTCGATAATGACGGTTGAAGGCTTCCCCTCACCTGTAAAAGCGAAAACTTCTTTGACGCCAAAACTTCTAGCTTTATTGACATAACGGGCTAGGTCGTCACTGACTTGATTGCGCCGCTTTTTCATGATATCTGGACTTAAGGTATCAAAGATGTTGAAGTCTTGAACTTCTAAGATAGAAACAATTCCTAGCGGAGCACCTAAACGTTTAGCGGTAGTAACGGCATAGTTAAATGCGCGGACTGAAGAGTTTGAATCATCTTCATCGACAGCAACTAGAATTTTGGTAAAACTACGTGGTGTGATTTCGAAATTAATACGATCTGACATAACTTTCCCCTTTCGTTTAGTGGAAAATAATTAAGCTTTGTGATTAGAATTCATTTTGGCAAGGTGTTTATCACCCTTTTTAATTTCAACAATGGTCCAGGCTAACAGCAAGAGAATTGCGACAATTAAAAAGTAGGCGATGCCGTGAGCAACTGAAACTTGGGTAGCAGTTGGGTGTTCGCCAAAGAAGTCAGTAATTGAGTCAGGAAGCCCCTTGAGATTTAGGACCGTTAACGAAATAACGGAGAACCAACCCAAGACCTTAATGATTAGTGAGTTTTTAAACCGCCCCATAGTTGCTTCACTATCGGTCATCATGATTAACGGAATCATGGAAAATGGGAGGGCAAAGGCCAAGAAGACCTGGGAGTTGTTCATTAAGGTATTTAAGGATTGGTGTTCTTGAATAGTACTTTGACCACTGGTGAAAGCAACACACAGTAATACTGGTACCACTGCGATTAAACGCGTAACTAACCGCCGTGCCCACAGAGGCATTTTTAGGTTAACAAATCCTTCCATGATAACTTGCCCAGTTAAGGTCCCTGTAATAGTAGAGTTTTGACCAGAAGCTAGGAGGGCAACTGCAAATAGGACTGATAAAATTCCTGACTTAGCAACCGAAATCAAGACGCCGTTGCTAAGAGTTGAAGTGTCTGAGAGGGCGTCGTATAGACCAAAGAAGGAAGCGTCTTGGACCGCGCCGGTCTTGAAAACAGCCACCCCCATAATTAGTAACAAACAGTTAACGACAAAAGCAGCTGTTAATTGGATGTTTGAGTCCCAGGCTGAAAATTTAACAGCTTGCGCAACCGCTTCTTCATCGTCATGGTCAATTTGTCTTGTTTGCGAAACCGCTGAGTGAAGATAAAGGTTATGTGGCATCACGGTCGCCCCAATAATTCCTAAAGTCCCCATCAGAGGAGTCATGCCGTTGACAGTTGGTGTCGTTGAAAAAGTTTTAGCACTAGGGATGAAACCACTAAAAACTGCCCCCCAGTCAGGGTTAGAGAGTGCTACTTGGTAAGTAAAAACAAATAAAATCACTAAAATCAAGGCAACAACAATAGTTTCAATTTTTCTAAAACCAACTTTAGTTAACAACAATAGAACTAAGACGTCTAAAACGGTAATAAAGACGGCTAAAAACATTGGAATTCCAAATAAGAGATAAAGGGCAATCGCAGCCCCGATAACTTCGGCAATATCTGTAGCCATGATAGCTAGCTCGGTCATAATCCAAAGAATAATTCCTAAGGTTTTGCCGGTGCGAGCGCGAATGGCTTGGGCAAGGTCTAACTGGGTCACAATCCCAAGTTTAGCTGCCATGTATTGAAGTAACATCGCAACCAAACTTGACATTAAGATAATAGACATCAAAAGGTATTGGAAATTTTGTCCCCCAGTAATCGAAGTTGACCAGTTACCTGGGTCCATATAACCTACGGCAACCAGTGCCCCCGGGCCGGAGTAAGCGAGCAAAGTCCGCCAAAAACCTTTACCCTTTGGAACTTTAACGGTCCCATTAATTTCTTCGAGGGATGGACCGTTAGCGTAAGCGATAAATTTTTCTTTATCGTGCTTAGTTTCATTGTTACTCACAGTGAAAACCACCTTTCTTAAATTAGCACAACTGTATTGTACCTTATTTTACAAGTGTTTGAAAGAAATTTTTAGGCATACCGTAAAATTATTAATTTTTAAAATGATGTATAATAGTAAAGAGAAATTTTTTTCGTTGAGGTGCTGTCATGAACTATTACTGGCTCTTGTTTTTTGATGCTAATCAGCCTAGACGGCCAGCGGTTTTGCGTCAACTATTGGCCAACCGTCAGAAGGGCTCGGCCTTATACTTTGGCATGCTAGCTAATTGGTTACAATATATCGGCTTATTTAGCGGTTTTGATGAAGCCAAGTTTGACCGCGAAATCCAGCAGCTAGTAACGGCTGCCTATTTAGAAGCGGGTTTGGCCGGATTAACCCTAAGTGCTAAGGGAGTGGAATTTATAAACGAGAATGATTTGAAATTAGAGCTAGCGCAACCAAAATTATTTCGGATTTTTCCAATGGAACTAGTAGCCAATCTGATTTTATTGGCAGTTCAAGTCGCTTCGGAGGCCAGTTATCAAAATAAACAGTATTACGTAGTTACTGACAATGTCTACAGCCAATACTTATTTAAACGCTGGCTAACGCAAAGTAATTACGGCCTAACTGGACTGCAAGAAGAATTAGTACCTAGTTTAGCAACTTTTTTAGCCAATGAACCACCACAAAAGGCTGCCATTTTTGCCCAAAAATTACGGGGCCATAATTTTCCCGGGCAAACGAATGAGCAGCTGGCAACTATTCATGGAAAATTCCCATTTGAAATTGAGCAAATTTGGTTAGACCTGCTCAGTAGGTTTGCTTATTATCTTTACCAAGGCGATGGAAAATTAGCTGAACTAATGGCCCTAACTCAACCAAACTTTGAGCCAGTACGTGCAAGCAGGTTTAAGACGATTAACGCTTTTATGGCTGGAAATACCATTAAGGAAATCGCCAGCCACTTGCACATAAAGGAAAATACTGTATTAGATCATCTTTATGAGGCCTACATTTGGCATGGAAAACCCGACTTATTAAAACTAGTTTCGGCTAAGGAACAAGAGTTGATGACTAAACTATTTGTAGAGACAAAGAGTCAAGAAGAGTGGTCCTACCAAGATTTAGTGGCGGTTCAACCAGAAATTGCCTTTTATAAATTTAGAATCTTTGAGATTGCAAGGGGGCGGAAACGGTGGCAAACTTAGAGCAATTTTTAAAACAAACTTACCATTTTAGTTCCTTTAGGCCGGGCCAAAAAGAAGTCATTAATGCCTTGCTGGCTAAGCAGTCAATGCTGGCAATTTTACCAACCGGTAATGGCAAATCTTTATGCTATCAGTTTTATGGACGCTACACCAACAAACGGGTACTGATTGTATCGCCTTTATTATCCCTAATGCAAGATCAAGTTAGTCAAATGAAGTACCAAGGTTACCAGCAGGTGATAGCATTGACTTCGGAACAGGATTATTTAACCAGGCAGAAGGTGTTAGCTAATTTAGGAGCCTACCAGTATATCTTTTTGGCTCCTGAAATTTTGCAAAATCAACTAGTTAAGCAGGCCCTCCAAACCCTCAAAATAGGTCTGTTAGTTGTGGATGAGGCCCACTGTATTTCAACTTGGGGGCCTGATTTTCGCCCAGATTACCTGCAACTGGGTAAGTTACAGCGCCTGTTGGATCAGCCCTTAACCTTAGCTTTAACAGCGACTGCTACGCCCAAGGTTAAAGAAGATATTTGCCAGCAGCTAGGTTTAAGCAAGGTTTACCAGCGTTCGGTCAACCGGGAAAATATCTACTTAGAAGTCTTGAAGGTGGCTAGTCAAAGTCAAAAGGATCAAAAATTGCTAGAGTTAGTTAATTACTTACAAGGACCAGGACTAATTTATTTTTCTAGCAAGAAATTAGCTGACCGTTTAGCTAAGTGGTTGGGGCAACGTAGTCAGTTAAGAGTAGCTGCTTATCATGCGGGGCTTAGCCATTTGGATCGGTATTCGATTCAGCAGCAATTTTTACAAGGACAGTTAGACTTAGTTTGTGCGACTAGCGCTTTTGGGATGGGGGTTAATAAGGAGGATATTCGCTACGTCATCCACTACCACCTACCTAGTGACTTAAATAGTTACGTTCAAGAAATAGGACGGGCTGGGCGGGATGGTAAACAAAGCTGTGCCATTCTTTTATATCAAGCTGGAGATGAATTTATTCAAAGGCAGCTGTTGGAAAATACGCTACCTGCCCCGCTTGAAATTAGCCAATATTTTATGAGTAAAGCTCAAGGCCAATCTAAAATAAGTTCAGAAAAGCAACGGCTCTTAGCAAGTTTTAATGACCAAGTTGCCGGCGAACAAAGGGCGCTAACTTTTTTTGCAGCTAGAAAAAAAGAACGGCTAACAGCACTTAAGCAGATGGCGACCTACGCAAAGACCAGTGGCTGCTTGCGACAGTATATTCTAACTTATTTTGCTGAAAAACCTGGGCAGCATAATGACTATAACTGTTGTCACAACGCCGACTGCTGGCAAACGCTTGCGCAATTAGGCCTAAAAAGAAAGTCCCGTGACGAAAGAAGTAATGCTTGGGCAGGCGAATTTGAATACCAAACAATCTTGGCCCAGTTATTTACCAATTACAACAAATCAGAAGAATAGCCTTTTTAGACTAACAAAAAGATATTAGCTATGGTAAAATAATACGAGTAATACTGTTTAGGAGGAAAATGAGGTATGACTAGTCATAATAAAAAACCGTGGGAAAATACATTTGAAGATGAAAAAGATTCCAAGGGTAACTATTCTCGCACGGTTAACCGCCGCAATACTAAGCGCAATACTGTTTTGACAACATCATTATTGGTGATTTTTATTGTGCTAATATTGGGAACGATTGGGTTATACTTTGTGTCACAGCGGACGGCTTCTGAAGAACAAGCAAGCAGTTCAGTTACAATTGCTTCTACTACTAAGAGTATTTCTAGTAAGAAGACAAGTCATAAGGAAAAAAAGACTACAACTAAAGCTAGCAGTGTAAAGGAAACGGCATCAAGCAGTGAAGCCAGCAGCCAAGCAACCAGTCAAGCTGAGGAAAGTAGCCAAGCGCAAAGTACAGAGTCAGCGCAAGCAAGTAGCCAGCAAGAGCAAAGTCAAGCAGAGGCTAGCAGCCAAGAGCAATCTTCTCAAGAAGCTGCTTCTTATGCAACGGTTGGAGCTGGCCAAGGGATTTACCGGGTAGCCGCTAATAACGGCTTGAGTATTTCTGAATTGTTACAACTCAATCCAGGTTTATCTGCTAACTCAACCTTAACACCCGGGCAAACTGTAAGGGTTAAGTAATAAATTAGATAAATAATATTAAACAAAAAGCGAGGATGCTAGTCAGCCTCGATTTTTTTATGAGGGGTTATTTTTTATGAAGAAAAAATTACAAATTGCAATTGATGGACCCGCTTCTGCCGGGAAGAGTACGGTGGCTAAATTGGTGGCAACCAAGTTAGGTTATATCTACTGTGATACCGGCGCAATGTACCGGGCGGTAACCTATGCTGCCATTCAAGCTAAGGTTGCCTTAGATGATGACCAAAAATTAGCTGAATTGCTGACTGATTTAACTATTGAATTTATACCCGGTCAACCAGAGCAAAGAGTAATTGTTAACGGCCAAGATGCTACTAAGCAAATTCGGATGCCAGAAGTTACTAATAATGTGTCAGTAGTAGCAGCCCAAAAGAGCGTCCGGGCTGATTTGACTAAACGGCAACAAGAAATAGCTGCTGCCGGTGGAATTGTCATGGATGGACGTGATATTGGCACCACGGTACTACCAACTGCTGAGGTAAAAATTTTCCTAATTGCTTCCGTTGAACAACGGGCACTAAGACGCTACAAGGAAAATATTGCCAAGGGGATTGATACTCCGTTAGCACAGCTAGAAGAAGAAATTGCCCAACGGGATTATAAGGATTCGCACAGAGAAATTTCTCCTCTAACTAAGGCAAGTGACGCAGTAGAACTAGATACAACTCCATTGAGTATTGATGAGGTAGTCGCTGCGATAATGGCAATAATCGAAAAAAAGCAAGCCAATTAATAGTTTTGACTGGAATTTTATATAATAATACGTTAAAATGTAATTTAGAGTTAGTCGTTAAGGAGGACATTGTCCATGAGTGATACAGAAGCAAAAGATTTATTAGCAGCTTTAGATAGCGTACAAGAGGTGAAAATTGGAGACGTAGTTAAGGGTGAAGTTTTAGCCTTTGATGATTCCAAGCAAGCCATTGTCGGAATTGAAAACGCTGGGGTTGAAGGAGTTGTTCCTGCACGTGAATTAAGTGTTAAGGAAGACGAATTACACGTTGGCGACACCTTAGAATTAGTAGTTATTTCTAAGATTGGTTCTGACAAGGAAGGCGGTTCATACCTCTTATCCCAACGCCGCTTAGAAGCACGTAAGGTTTGGGATGACATTGAAAAGAAATTTGAAGCAGGTCAAACAATCACTGCTCCTGTGACTCAAGTCGTTAAGGGTGGTTTAGTAGTAGATGCCGGCGTGCGTGGCTTCGTACCAGCTTCAATGGTATCTGACCACTTTGTTGAAGATTTAAACCAATTCAAGGGTCAAGAATTAGAATTTAAGATTGTTGAAATCGAACCAAGTGAAAACCGCTTAATCTTATCTCGCCGTGAATTAGTTAAGGCTGAACGTCAAGCTAAGAAGGAAGCTGTGATGGCTAAATTAGTTGTTGGTGACGTAGTTGAAGGTAAGGTTGCTCGTTTAACTAACTTTGGTGCCTTCATTGACTTAGGTGGAGTTGACGGTTTAGTTCACGTTTCAGAAATTGCCTTTGAACGTGTAGATAAGCCAGCAGATGTATTGAAGGTTGGCCAAGATGTTAAGGTTAAAGTTTTAGCAGTAGACGCTGACAAAGACCGGATTTCTCTTTCAATCAAGCAAACTTTACCACAACCATGGGACAAGGTAGCAGAAGAAGTTGCTGAAGGTGATGTTTTAGACGGAACTGTTAAACGCCTTACTAGCTTTGGGGCCTTTGTTGAAGTCTTCCCAGGGGTTGAAGGTTTAGTTCACATTTCACAAATTTCACACAAGCACATTGCAACTCCAAATGAAGTTTTGGAATCTGGTCAAGAAGTTAAAGTTAAGGTCTTGTCAGTTAATGCAAGTGACCACCGTTTAGCTTTATCAATCAAGGCTTTACAAGAAAAGCCAGCAGTTGAAAAGAAGGAAGCTGCGCCTAAGGCTGAAGAAAAGGTTACTTTACCAGAAGAAGAAACAGGTTTTACTTTAGGTGACCTTGTTGGTGATGAATTAAAGAACAACGACTAAGTTTTGTTTAGTTGATATTTTTGGCTGGCCCGAAAGTCTTACCTTTGGGTCAGTTTTTTATTGAGATTAGAAAGAAAAGAGGGGATCTAATGGCAAATCCAGTTGTAGCGATTGTTGGGCGGCCTAATGTTGGTAAGTCAACCATCTTTAATCGAATTGCAGGGCAAAGGATTTCAATTGTCGAAGATATTCCAGGCGTTACTCGTGACCGCATCTACGCCAAAAGCGAGTGGATGGGGCAAAAGTTTAACATGATAGACACAGGTGGAATTGATATCGGCGATGAACCATTTGTGACGCAAATTACTGAACAAGCTCAAATCGCAATTGAAGAAGCAGACGTGATTGTCTTCTTAGTTTCAGCTAAAGAAGGTGTGACCGATGCAGATGAAAAAGTAGCACGAATTTTATATCAAACCGATAAGCCGGTAATTTTGGCTGTAAACAAGGTAGATAACCCAGAGTTGCGGGCCGAAATCTATGATTTTTATTCACTTGGTTTTGGCGATCCCGTTCCAGTTTCAGGTACGCACGGAATCGGGACCGGTGATTTATTGGACTTAATTTGTAAAGCTTTCCCAAAAAGAGAAGCGGTAACAGAAGATCAGACTGTCAAGTTCAGCTTTATTGGCCGGCCTAACGTGGGTAAATCCTCCTTGGTAAACGCAATTTTAGGAGAAAATCGGGTGATTGTTTCAAATATTGAAGGAACAACCCGGGATGCTATTGATACTAAATTTGTTACGGAAGATGATACCGAGTTTACCATGATTGATACTGCCGGAATTCGGAAAAAAGGAAAAGTCTACGAATCAACGGAAAAATATTCGGTCTTAAGGGCCTTACAAGCAATAGATCGCTCGGATGTTGTCTGCGTAGTTTTAAACGCCGAAGAAGGAATCAGAGAGCAAGATAAGCACGTTGCTGGCTATGCCCATGAGGCAGGGCGGGGGATTATCATTGTCGTAAATAAATGGGATACTTTGAAAAAAGATAACCATACCATGAAAGACTTTGAGAACTTAATTCGCCAAGAGTTCCAATACTTATCTTACGCGCCAATTATTTTTGTTTCTGCTAAAACGAAACAGAGGTTAGCCAACCTACCTGCTTTAATCAAGCGGGTTAACGCTAACCACGAGCGGCGGATTGCTTCGGCGGTCTTAAATGACGTTGTTATGGACGCAATCGCACATAATCCGACTCCAACTGACAACGGGAAGAGATTGCGGGTTTATTATGCAACTCAGGTGGCCGTTAAACCACCAACTTTTGTGATTTTTGTCAACGACCCTGAATTAATGCATTTTTCTTATGAACGCTTTTTAGAAAATCAAATTCGAGCTGCCTTTGACTTTGAAGGAACACCAATCCACCTCATTGAACGGCGGCGCAAATAATTTTCATGTGATCGTTTTCTTTTGCTTAACTTAAACGGAACAAAAATTTGCCTGTTTAGGATAAAATCATAAAAAAACCTTGTTATATCAAGCTTTATATGGTATTTTATTAATTGAGCAATGATTGTTGGTCATTGTTTCAACTCGTGCGGATTTTCCGTAGAGTATTTTTAAACATGGTCATCCATGTATTTTCGCTTCAAGGAGGTGAAACATATGGCAAACAAAGCACAATTGATCGAAAACGTTGCTGAAAAGACTGGTTTAACTAAGAAGGACGCAACTGTTGCAGTTGACGCTGTTTTTGGTTCAATCCAAGATTTTCTTAAGGATGGCGAAAAAGTTCAATTAATCGGTTTTGGTAACTTCGAAGTACGCGAACGCGCTGCTCGTAAAGGCCGTAACCCACAAACTGGGGCAGAAATTGAAATTCCTGCAAGCAAGGTACCTGCATTCAAACCAGGTAAGGCTTTAAAGGACGCTGTTAAATAAGCATGCATTTAATTGCATAAGGAGGGGGTCATGCCGCTGGCATGGCCCCCTTAATTTTTGGATCAAGGAGGAATTATGATGACTTATTCTGAAGAAACCCTCGAGTTACTTGCAAATGGCCAATATGAAGAGGCTAAAAAGAAATTTGATTGGGCTTTGCGTAAGGATGACGATGACATGCTTTATAGCTTAGCAGAGGAACTGTATTCGTTAGGATTTAGCACGATGTCCAAGCGGGCTTACCAAAAGCTATTGGAGCGTTATCCTAATGAAGATGGTTTAAAAACAGCCTTAGCTGATATTGCTATTGGTGAAGGTAATGATGACGAAGCTTTAACCTATTTAGCTGATATTGCTCCTGAGTCTGAAGCATACGTTGAAGCCTTACTTGTCAGTGCTGATTTATATCAAACCCAAGGGATGTTTGAAGTTAGTGAACAAAAACTACTGGAGGCATACCGCTTGGCTCCAACTGAAGAGGTAATTTGGTTTGCCTTGGCCGAATTTTATTATAATATCAAGAAATACGAACAGGCGACTAAGTTTTATTTGGAATTAATTAAGGCTGGAACGTTTGAACTAGCAAAGGTTAACCTAGTACAACGTCTAGGGGTTGCTTATGCTTCTGACGGACATTTTGAACAGGCTTTGGGTTACTTAGAGCAAATTCCTAAGGAAAAATTAGACCCAGACACTAGTTTCCAACTAGGTTTTACCTACCAACAGTTGGGTAAAAATGAGGAGGCTAAAAAACAGTACTCAGCCCTCCGTGAAACCAATCCAGATTATGCGACCCTTTATCCTGCCCTAGCCGAAGTTTTGGCAACCGAAGGAAATTACGCGCAAGCTTTAATCACGGTGCAAGAAGGGCTGGGGGTTGATGAATACAACCCTAATCTCTACCAACAGGCAGCTGACTATGCTCAAAAACTAGGTCAAGCTGCTAAAGCCAGTGATTATTTAAAGGAAGCCTTAGCTTTGGAACCAGACAATATGACCTTGGTTTTAAAACTCAGCAACCTTTACCTATTATTGGGGCGCGATGAAGATAATATCGCCTTTTTGAAACGCTATTTAGCAAGTAATGAAAGTGATGGTCAATTATATTGGAACCTGGGTAAGGCCTATGCAAATCTAGATGACTATCAATCAGCCTTAGAATATTATGATGCTGCCTACCAAGAGTTAGACAAGAACAGTAGCTTTTTACGTGATGCAAGTTTCTTCTATCGAAATGCGGGTCAGGCTAAGCAGGCCTTGACGGCGGTTAAGAGCTATTTGGAAACTAACCCTAGCGATGGAGAAATGTTAGAGTTAGAATCCGAGCTGGAAAATTGGTAACCAGGTAAAAACCAGTGCGCTGACCGCTAATTCCCATTGAGGGTCTAAAGATTCCTTAGCTTTAAAATTTTAGTAAATATTTTTATGAGGTAATTACTAGCTTGAAGTTATTACTAGGCTTTAGCGGTTTAATTAGTCCTTGTAAAAAATACCTTTACTTAATCTAAATATATTTTAATTGTTTTGGAAAAAATTAGAAAAACCTATTGTAACTTAGTATCGTTATGGGTTATCATGGTTTATGTAATGATTAATCTATAGTTATATATGATTAAGAGGGGAGATTGAAGAACCATGAAGACAAAGCAAGAAAATATATTTTCTTCTAAGACCCTGAGCTACTTTTTGCAACTAGCTGAAACAATGAGTTACACTCAAGCGGCTCAAATTTTAGGCATAACACAGCCTGCCCTAACCCAGCAAATAAAGAAGTTGGAACGCACGGTAGGAGCGCCACTTTTTTATTCAATTGGTAAAAAACTACACCTATCAGACGCTGGTTATACCATGCTTGATGCAACCCACCAAATTTATGAGACATTAAACCGGGCGACCGATGAAATCCAACAATCAACCAGTGCAACTCAAGGTGAAATCAATATTGGGCTATTGGCTTCGATTGAGGTGAGTGTCTTTACCGACTTTGCCATTAAGTATTTCGAAGAAAATAACGGAATCAAATTAACGATTCATAGTTTGACTAGAAAAGAAATTTGGGAACGGTTAGAAAATAATACGATTGATTTGGCCGTAATGTACTTACCAGATGAAAGTATTAAGAACTGGAAGCCTTATGAATCTAAGCGTATTTTAACGGAAGACTTGCTCTTCTTGCATGCTGAAGACAAATTAGCTAAGCGGCGGCGTGTAAAGATGAAGGAAACCTTAAATAATAAGTGGGTGACTTACCCACCTCAATACTATTTGAACGACTTGATTAGGGAGTCTTATAAGAATGCCTTAGTTGATAAACCAATCAGCGTAGCTCACTTCACTAAGCCTGCGCAAATCTTTAACTTTGCTAAGGAAACCAACGTTTATACTGCTTTGCCAAGTTCCTTTGTAACAGCTCATAACAGTGCGATGAACGGACTAAAGACAGCTTTATTCGAACCAGAAGTCAAATTTGATATGTCCTTTGTCTTTAGGAAGGGAAAAGATCAGATTCCACGTATTGAGAGCTTTTTATATGCATTTGAACGCTACTTAAGTCAAAAAGATTATGTTAGCCGCTTGACAGAAATCAGTGAAAAGTATTAACTACTATATAGAGATATTTTTAGATAGGAGTTCTGAAAAATGAAAGAATTAGTTTTTGGGCATCAAAACCCTGATACAGATGCAATCGTAGCCGCTAAGGCCTACTCATACTTACAAAATAAATTAGGTAAGGATACAGAAGCGGTAGCATTAGGTGAACCTAACGAAGAAACAAAGTTTGTCTTAGCCCACTTTGATGAACCAGCTCCCCGGGTTATTGAATCTGCTAAGGCAGAAGTAGAAGCCGTTATGCTAGTTGACCATAACGAAGCCCAACAAAGTGTAGCTGATATTAAGGACGTAACGGTTACAAATGTTATTGACCACCACCGGATTGCTAACTTTGAAACAGCTGGCCCACTTTATTACCACGCTGAACCAGTTGGTTGCTCTTCTACTATTGTTTATAAAGAATTTGCAAGCAATGGTGTTGAAATTCCTGCTAAGTTAGCCGGCTTAATGCTATCAGCTATTATTTCTGACACCTTACTGTTTAAGTCACCAACCACAACTGCAGATGATATTGAAATCGGTAAGAAATTGGCCGCTATCGCTGGGGTAGATTATGAAACTTACGGTTTGGAAATGCTTAAAGCTGGGACTAACTTGGCTGCTAAGACAGAAGCAGAGTTAATTGAAGCAGACGCAAAGTCATTTGAAATGGGTGGCCTTACAGTTCGTATCGACCAAGTTAATACAGTTGATTTAGAAGATGTCTTCAGTCGGGAAGCAGCCTTCCGGGCAGCGATTGAAGCTGAAAATAAGGCTCAAGGTTATGACCTCTTCTTGCTAATGGCAACCAACATCCTAGACTCTAATACCCGTTTGTTAGTAGTGGGTGAAGGTCAAGACAAGGTTGAAGCAGCCTTTGGAGTTAAATTAGTCGATGGTAAGGCAGACTTACCTGGGGTAGTTTCACGTAAAAAGCAAGTGGTACCACCATTGCAAGCAGCCTTTGACTAATTAATATTGGTTAAGTTAAATTAAATGGATTATTGACGACCTTGGCACGGTTAGTTGCCGGGTCGTTTTTTTGTGTAAAGTAAATAAAATGTTACTTTAACTAACGGTGAAAAATTGTTAACTAGGTAAATAGTTTGTTATACTAGATTTCACTAGGGAAGGTGATTTTTTGAAGATAGATGGACACACACATACAGAACTCTGTCCCCATGGAAATCATGATCGGGTGGAAAAAATGATTTTAAAGGCAATCAAATTGGGCTTTACCGATTACTGCCTAACAGAACACGCACCACTTCCACTTAACTTTAAGGAACAGTTTGCAGGTAATTTGAGTGGTTTAAAGACGGCTGCGTTAACCTTTAACCAGGTTGATGAGTATTTGAAGTTAGCTGAGGACATGAAAGCTAAATTTGCAGGTAAGATTAATATTTCAATTGGATTTGAAGTAGATTATCTTCAAGGTTTTGAAGAAGAAATCAGAAATTTTTTAGATGAGTACGGCCCCTATACTGATCAAAATATCCTGTCGGTCCACTATATGCCCGGACTTAGGCAGCAATTTTATGGCATCGATTATGACCCAATCGAATTTGCGACAGGTTTTGGTCCCTGGCTGGAAATGCCAGATGCCTTGTATGGTAAATATTTTACCCAGATAAAAAATTCATTACTGGCCGATTTAGGGCAATATAGTCCTATTCGAATCGGACATATGTCATTAATTAAAAAATATCAAGATTATTTTGGACTAGATTCAAACTGGGATGAGGAAAATCTAAAACAAATCAAGGAAATTCTAGATTTAATAAAGGAACAGGGGCGGCAATTAGACTTTAATACAGCTGGTCTAAGAAAACCTTACTGTAATGACTTTTATCCTGGTAAGACAATCATTAACTTAGCCTTAGAAAGAGAAATTCCGTTAGTTTTTGGTTCGGATGCCCATAGTTTAGAAGAAGTTGGAGCAGCTTGGCATTTTTATGATGACTATCTAAATTAAAACCATTTTATTTGACACGAGAAAAAATTAGTGTTAATCTAATTAAAAATTAATAATAATCGTTAAAATATAATGGTTTTGACTAGCAGAGTAGTCAAGTTTGACTTAGTTTAGAGAGTTCCGGCAGCTGAAAAGGAATCTAGGTGGCTTGATGAACCACACCTAGAAATAACTGGTGGATTGAAGAACGTAGGTCGACCCGGGAGTACCCGTTAACACAGTTGATTTCAAATCAACCTGAGGTCTACTTTGTGAAGAGTAGATAAATTGAGGTGGAACCACGTTTAAACGTCCTCTTGCGAAAGCAAGGGGGCGTTTTTCTTTTTAAAGGGGGCATTTTATGACTAAGTATAAATTACCACTTGGATTTCGCGATTACTTTGGCTCAGTTGCCCAGAGTAAGGTACAAGTAGAAAACTATTTAACAGCTTTATTCACGGCTTTAGGCTATAGCCAGATTGAAACACCTTTATTAGAAGATCAAACCGTTTTTGAACAGTATTCATTAACAAATGAAGATGTTTATCGGGTACTAGGTCCTAACGGTGAAGTCTTAGTTTTAAGACCGGACTTAACCTTGCCCATCGCTCGCTTTCTAGCAACGACTAATATTGAATTGCCACAAAAATTTGCCTACATTGGCAGTATCTTTAAGCGAAAAAGGGAGCTGATGGGTTTTTCTAACCAAGAAGCCCAAGCCGGGGTCGAACTAGTAGGTTACGCTAGTTTAAAGGCGGAACTAGAGTGTATTTACCTAGTTAACAAGTTAAATACCGAGCTGCTTGAAAACAAGTTGTACCTAGAATTAGGACACGCTAACTTTGCCCAAGAGGTATTAGCTAAGTTAGCGATACCGTTGCAAGAGCAAGAAGCTATTAAGCAAGCATTATTTACAAAGGATTTGCCTAAGTATGAACAATTAATTCAGGCTTACAGCAAGCAAGAGTTATTTTCTTTTTTAAAGTTATGGCCCCGTCTATTTGGTAGCTTAACGGAGGTTGCAGCTGATTTAGCCAAGGTTAAACTGCCAGCCGACTTACAAGCTAAATGCCAAACAATTTTAAATTTGGGTAAACTGGTAGCCAAACTCCCTAACCAGGAGGTGCGAGTTGATTTAACCAGCTCTGCTCCCCAAGACTATTACACGGGAGTGACGTTTAAGGCTTATTTGCCGACTGAGTCAGCTTACTTGGTTAGTGGAGGAAGGTACGATAAGTTATTGAACACTTTTCAAGCCCAGCAAGTTCCGGCCGTGGGGATGGGAATTGACCTTGATTTACTCGCCCAATTGGTTATTGAAAAAAATCAACCAGGAAGGCAAGTAAAAAAACAGCTTTACTGTGAAACTAAGCAATTAAAGCAGGCCCTTGCCATAGTTGAGCAGACTCCAGATTTAACTTTATCATTAGCTACTAGCTTACAAGCAGCACGCCTATTAGCTAAGAAAAAGGGAGAAAAATTACAGATTCTAACTGATAAGGGGGAGCTTGTAGATGACATTGAAAATAGCGTTGACTAAAGGCAGGGTAGAAAAACAGGTTGTCGGCCTACTGAAGAAGCTAAACATAGATGTAAGTCCCTTGGAAAATAAGCAGCGAAAGTTAATCATTCCCCTTGCGGATGGACAATATGAATTTATTTTGGCTAAGGGGCCGGATGTGGTTACTTATTTAAGTAACGGTATCGTTGACCTAGGGATTGTTGGCAGCGATATTTTGATGGAACAAAATGTTTCCGGCTACCAATTATTGGATTTAAACGTTGGCAAGTGTCAATTTATTTTGGCTTCTACGACTGATTTTAATCCAACCAGTGCTGGCCGGAAAGTGATTGGTACTAAGTATCCGCGGGTTGCCCAAGAATACTTTGCACGGTTAGGACAGGACGTTGAAATCATTAAGATTGAAGGGTCAGTAGAGCTTGCACCCTTAGTGGGCTTAGCAGATGCAATCATTGATATTACCGAAACGGGGACAACCCTTAGGGAAAATAACTTACAAATTTATGACTGGTTAGCTAAGATTTCGACCAGGTTAGTGGTTAATCCGTTAGCCTTAAAACAAAAGAAAAATGAGATTTTTCAATTAGTAGATCAGTTAGCTCAAGTGATATAAACCTTATGAGGGGGATTAAGATGATAAAGATTTACCAAGAAGATTTAGAAACGATGAAACGAATTGTTGCTGATTATACTGAGCAAGTCGTTGATTTTGAGATTGAAGCCAAGGTGCAAGCAATTATTACTCAAGTTAGAAAAAGAGGAGATCAAGCCTTAATCGATTATGCCCGCCAATTTGATGGGGTAAGTCTAACCGATTTAAAGGTAGCTGAAGAACAACTAGAACAAGCCTGGCTGCAATTAGATGATTCATTAAAGACTAGTTTAAAATTAGCTGCTCAAAACATTACTTCTTTCCACGAATTAGAAAAGGAGAAAGGGTTTGTTGATGCTAGTCAAGCTGGAATTGTGCGGGGGCAAAAGGTAACGCCCTTAAAGCGGGTAGGGTTATATGTTCCAGGCGGGACGGCTGCTTATCCCTCGACTATTTTGATGAACGCAATTCCCGCTAAGTTAGCTGGGGTGGAAGAACTAGTGGTGGTTACGCCGCCACAAAAGGAAGGGATTAATCAAGCCGTTTTAGCAGCGGCTAAACTTGCCGGGGTTGATGCCATCTACCAAGTTGGGGGAGCTCAAGCTATTGCAGCCTTAGCCTACGGAACCGAAACAATTAAGCCGGTTGATAAAATTGTGGGGCCAGGTAACATTTTTGTTGCAACTGCTAAAAAACAAGTTTTCGGAACGGTTGCAATCGATATGGTGGCTGGTCCGTCTGAAATCGGTATTTTAGCTGATGATAGTGCCCAAGCCAGTGAAATTGCAGCTGACTTATTATCACAAGCAGAACACGATAAGCGGGCCCGCGCAATGCTTATTACAAATAGCTTAAGCCTAGCCCAAGCCGTGGCTAAAGAAGTCGAGAGGCAATTAGTAAATTTACCGCGAAAAGAAATTGCCCAAGCAGCAATTATGGATAGGAGCTTCATCGCCGTAATGCCTCAAATTGCTGAGATGTTTGACCTAATGAATACAATCGCACCGGAGCACTTAGAAATTCAGCTGACCGAACCCACTGCTTATCTAGGGTTGGTTAAAAATGCGGGCTCTGTTTTCTTAGGGAGGTATGCTTCAGAACCATTGGGTGATTACCTAGCTGGGCCTAATCACGTCTTACCAACGGGTGGAACGGCGCGCTTTTCATCACCACTGGGAGTTTATGACTTTGTAAAAAGAATCCAGTTTGTGCAATATTCAAAGGAGGCCCTAGCTGAGGTCGAAAAGGCAGTTACGACCTTAGCGCGAACCGAAGGATTAGAGGCCCACGCCCGTGCACTTGAATCACGATTTACTAATTACGAGGGGGAATAAAAATGCGGACTGCTACACTTACACGCCAAACAGCGGAAACAAAAATTACGGTTAGTTTAAATTTAGACCAGGAAAGTGGAATCGATATCCAAACTGGGGTCGGCTTTTTTGATCACATGTTAACCTTGCTTGCTAAGCACGGTCGGTTTGGACTAAAGGTTATGGCCGAAGGTGACTTAGAAGTAGATGCTCACCACACCGTTGAGGATACTGGAATTGTGCTGGGTGAGTGTTTAAAACAGGCCCTAGGCCAGAAGGAACAAATTGAGCGCTATGGTCAAGCTACGATTCCTATGGATGAAGTGTTAGCTCAAGTAGTGATTGACTTAAGTGGTCGCTCTTACCTGGTTTTTGATGCAGATTTGACCAACCCTAAATTGGGTAACTTTGAGACGGAAATTACCGAGGACTTCTTTCAAGCCTTGGCATTTAGCGCCCAAATGAATCTACATGCACGTATTATATATGGGCGTAATACCCATCATAAAATTGAAGGGCTATTTAAGGCAACCGGCCGGGCATTACGGCAAGCAGTAACAATTAACCCAGCTATTAAGGGGGTTAACTCGACTAAGGGGGTAATTTAATGTTAGCAATTATTGATTACGGTGCAGGTAACACCTATAACGTGGCCAAGGCATTTGCTTATCTTGGCTATGAAAGTCAGTTAACCTCAGACCCTGCTCAAATCGCTGCCAGTTCCGCCTTAGTTTTACCGGGGGTAGGTGCTTTTAATGCAGCCTATCGCAAGCTGCAAGCAGACGGGTTAGTAACAGCAATTAAAGCAGAAGTGGCTAAAGGAAAGCCGTTGTTGGGAATTTGTTTAGGGATGCAGTTACTGTTTGACTCTTCAGAAGAGTATGGTAATACCCCAGGGTTAGGCTTAATTCCCGGCCGGGTTATCCCAATTCCTGCCAATAATCTCTTAGTTCCACAAGTAGGTTGGAACCAAAATAAATTGCTACAAGAGCAGAGCTTATTTAAGCGGGTGAAAGATGAATACACCTACTTTGTTCATTCTTATTATGCCAAGTGTGAGCAACAGTATGTTGTCAGTTACGTTGACTATGGGGTTAAGGTGCCGGCGATTGTTAATTACCAAAATGTTTACGGAATGCAGTTTCATCCAGAAAAAAGTGGTCAAGTCGGTTTAGGCTTACTTAAAGACTTTATGGAAGGGAATGGGTTGAGATGATTTTACCAGCGATTGATTTACAAAACGGTCAAAGTGTCCGCCTTTATCAAGGAGACTTTACAAAGGAAACCATTATTTCGCCAGCTCCGGTTAAACAAGCTAAAGAAATTAATGCAGCAGGTGTCTACGCTTTACACCTAGTGGATTTAGATGGGGCTAAGGCAGGTTTTCCAAAAAATTTAGCGGTCATCAAAAAGATTCGGGCAGAATTTACGGGGTTAATAGAGGTCGGTGGGGGCATTAGAAGCTTAGACACGATTGAAACTTATTTAGCTATGGGGATTGACCGGCTAATCTTGGGATCAGTTGCCCTCAAAGACCCAGCATTTACGAAGCAAGTTTTGGCTAAGTTTGGCCCCGAACGTATTGTTATTGGCGTAGACGGAACAGATGGTAAGGTTGCAGTTGATGGCTGGCTCAAACAGTCAGAGGTAACGATGGCAACATTAATTAATGAAATGCAGCAGGCAGGAGCCAAGCATTTTATTGTAACCGACGTGGCTAAGGATGGCACGATGACCGGGGCCAATATGGACTTACTGACAAGCTTACAGAGTCAGTTTCCTCAAGCTAATATCATTGCCTCTGGAGGAATTAGAAATTTACAGGATATATTGGCGCTTCAAGCGGCGGGAATTGCCGATGCGGTTGCTGGAAAAGCTTTGTATGAAGGAAGCCTTACCTTAAAAGAGATTGCGGAGGTGAATGGATGTTAGCTAAGAGAATAATTCCTTGTTTGGATGTTGCTGATGGCAAGGTTAAAAAGGGGGTTAACTTCGTCAATTTGATTGATGTGGGTGACCCGGTTGAGATTGCGGCTGCCTATGAAAAGCAGGGAGCAGATGAACTAGTTTTCTTAGATATCAGTGCAACAACCGAAAAGCGTAAGACGATGGTCGACGTTGTTAGTCAAGTATCCAAAGAGGTTTTTATGCCTTTAACTGTTGGAGGGGGGATCAATAGCGTGGCCGATATGCAGGCCCTGTTGAAAGCGGGGGCTGATAAGGTTTCTTTAAACTCTGCTGCTGTGACTAATCCAGACCTAATTAGCCAAGGAGCTGAGTTGTTTGGAAGTCAATGTATTGTAGTTGCGATTGATATTAAAACTGACCCAGTAACGTTAGAAAAATATGTTTATACTCATGGTGGCAAAAAACGGACTGACTTAAAGGCGCTAGAGTGGGCTCAAAAAGTAGTGGCCCTAGGAGCGGGGGAATTATTAGTTACAAGTATGGATCATGATGGCACGCAAGCTGGCTTTGATGTAGACTTCTATCAGACTTTAACCAACCTAGTTACTGTGCCCGTCATTGCCTCTGGAGGTGCTGGGAGTCTAGCTGATTTTAGTGAGGTCTTCTTAAAAACTAAGGTAACAGGTGCATTAGCTGCTTCCGTTTTCCATTTTGGTAAGTTATCAATTCCTCAGGTAAAAGCAGAGCTAAAAACAAAGGGAGTGACGGTGCGATGAGAGAACCAGACTTTTCTAAGGGACTGCTAACAGCGGTAGTGGTAGATGAGCACAGCAAAGATGTTTTGATGGTGGCTTGGATGAATGAAGAAAGTTACCGGCAGACACTTGCTACCAAGGAAACTTGGTTTTGGTCTCGCTCCCGCCAAGAGCTATGGCATAAAGGCGCTACAAGCGGTAATACTCAGCGGGTTAAAAAGATAATGCTAGATTGTGATCAAGATACCATTGTGCTTTACGTCAACCCAACCGGACCAGCCTGCCATACTGGGCATACAACCTGTTTTTTTGAACAAATTTTATAGAGGTGATTATCATGCAAGATTTAGAGGCATTATACCAATTAGTCAGTGAAAGAAAGCAAAATCCTAAAGAGGGTTCCTATACCGATTACCTTTTTACTAAGGGGTTGGACAAAATTTTGAAAAAAGTAGGGGAAGAAACAACCGAAGTAGTCGTGGCCGCCAAGAATCACGATAATGATGAATTACGTTATGAAGTGGCTGACCTCTTATATCATTTAATGGTACTGTTGGTTGAACAAGGCTTGAGCTATGAACAGGTTAAAGTAGAATTAGCTAGTCGCGAATGCTTGATGAGTCAGTTTAAAGACCGGCCAGAAATCAAGAACTTATAGGGGGAACTTAAGTGAAAGAAGAGATTAAAAAGCTAAAAAGCTATGTGCCAGAAGAACCAGTGGCGGTGGTTAAAGAAAAGTATGGCTTAGATAGGCTGGTTAGGTTATCGGCCAATGAAAATCCCTTTGGAACTTCCCCCAAGGTTAAAGAAGCAGTGGTTAATTGGACATTTAGCGAGAGTAATCGTTATCCGGATGGCTACGCAACCAAGCTGCGCCAGGCAGTTAGTGAGCGACTTGGCCTGCCTGAAGAACAGCTAGTTTTTGGGGTAGGATTAGACGAAATCCTAGAATTATTATCACGGACTTTCTTAGAAAAAGGGGATGAAATTCTAGTTGCAGACCCAACTTTTTCTGAGTATGCCCTCCACGCACAGATTGAAGGGGCACGGGTAATCAAGGTGCCGGTTAAGCCAACGGATGGGCACTACGATTTTGAAAGGGCACTAACTGAGATTAGTTCCAAGACCAAGTTAATTTGGCTGTGTAACCCTAACAATCCGACTGGTGTTTATGAGCGTAGTTCTCAGATAGCAGCATTTATTAAACAAGTTCCAGCTACATGTTTAGTTTTAATTGATGAAGCCTACATTGAATATGTTACGGATGAAAAGCCTGCTACTAGTTTGGACCTTTTAAACGATTACGATAACGTGGCAGTCTTACGGACATTTTCTAAGGTTTACGGCCTAGCTAACTATCGGGTTGGCTATATTGCGATGGCTCCTAAACTGGCCGAGTATATGCAGACCGTGCGTTTACCCTATAACTTAAATTCTGTAGCCCAAGTGGCCGCAGAAGCTGCCCTGGCCGATCAAACTTTTGTAGTAGATTCGGTCGCTAAAACGGTTGAGGGCCGTCAGTATTTGGAAGAGTTTTTAACTAACAAACAAATTAAGCACTTCCACTCCCAAGCTAACTTTGTTTACCTTAAATATCCGGCTGCGCTTGAATTGGTCCAAAAGTTATTGGAAAACGGCTACCAGGTTAGGACTGGCTTGCAGCTGGATTGGCTTCGAATTACGATTGGTGAATTAGCTGATGTTAAAGCAATTTGCGCCTTAATTGATGAGGATTTAAACTAAAGTAGTTATTAACGGCTTTTAGGTATGTTTACCTAGAAGCCTTTTTAACTGTGGGAAAAGAAACTAACAGCTTTTTACGTCTAAATACTTACACATCCTTATTTATTTTCAGAGAAATAAAGATTATAATGAAGATAAGAGACTATGTAAGGAGGCTGGGGTTTTGAGCCAAGAAAAAAGAATTGAATTAATTAAGCAATTATTGGCAGAAAGACAAGAGCTATCGACTAAAGAAATCATGGAGGAGTTTGGAATTTCACAGGATACTGCCCGCAGAGACATTGTCCTTCTAACTAAACGGGGGGAAGTTAAACGGACCCACGGGGGAATTTTACCCCTTGATTTTGGCCGGAGTGTACCTAATTTTCAAAGTCGACTCAGTCGTTTTACCAAGGAAAAAACACAGATTGCTTTGGAGGCTACTAATTATTTTAGGCCCCACCACGTTTACTTTGTAGATTCATCTACGATTCTGCTGAAGACTTGTCAAAATGTCAATATGCCTCTAACGATTGTAACGCACTCACTAGATAATTGTATGGCGTTAGCAGAAAATAATAAGGTGACGGTTAAAGTTTTAAGTGGGACCTTGAATCATGAAAACCGCTTTTTCTACTCCAACCGGGCAATGGGGGAATTACAAAATGTAGCTTTTGATACAGCCTTTGTGGCTGCCTCAGGCATTGATGAAAATGGTATTTACCTGTTAGATCAAGGCGATGCCGAAATTGTGGGCCTGGCTGTTGAACGGGCACGCAAGGTGATTTTGGTTGCTGAGCACCAAAAATTCGTGAATAAATCTTACTATCGAATCTGTTCGCTAGATAAGATTTCACTGTTTATCACAGATGAGCCTTTAACTAAAGCGCAAAGAGCGATGTTTCCAGAAACGACGGAGATAAAAGTAGCGACTAGAAGCGATAGGTAAAATTTCTTTGGCATAAAAGTAATAATTGTGTTAGAATTAGATTAAATTTTCTAAGGGGTGAAGGCTGTGCCAATTAAAGATAAATTCAACCATAAAATCGAAAAAATTGCGGTTTCTGATATCCGTCAATTTGATACCGAAGTTAGTTCAATTCCAGGAATTATTAAGTTAACCTTAGGAGAACCTGACTTTAATACACCAGAACACGTAAAGCAAGCAGGGATTAAGGCGATTGAAGATAACCAATCACATTACACTCCTAATCCCGGCATCATGCCACTTCGTGAAGCAACGGCGGCTTACTTTAATGAAAAATATCACTTAAACTACAAGCCAACTCAAGTAATCACGACGATTGGGGCAACAGAAGCAATTAGCGTGGCATTACAGACCATCCTCAATCCGGATGATGTGGTAATTATGCCAACCCCTGTTTTCCCAATCTATAAGCCAATTACTGAGATTAATCAAGGTAACTGCATCATGGTCGATACTAGTGCGGATGGCTTTATTTTAACTGCAGATAAGCTCCGCCAAGTTTTAGCTGAAAATCAAGCTAAAACGGTCAAGGCCTTGGTTTTAGTATACCCAAGCAATCCAACCGGAGTTACATACAGTCGTAAGGACCTAGAAGAACTAGCTGAAGTCGTTAAAGAGGCAGGCATTTGGGTCTTATGTGATGAAGTTTATGCTGAATTAACTTATAACGGCCAGCACACTTCGTTAGCAGAAATTATTCCTGATCAAGTCCTATTAGTTTCAGGACTATCCAAATCCCATGCTATGACCGGTTGGAGAATTGGTTACTTATTTGGCCCTGAAGATTTCGTTGAACAAGCGGTTAAAGCTCACCAATACATGGTGACTGCACCAACTGACAACGTTCAGTTTGCGGCCTTAGAAGCGATGACTAATGGTAAGGAAGATAGTCAAGTGATGAAGGCCGAATACTTAAAGCGGCGTGAATTCTTACAAGCTGAGTTGGCAGAAGCTGGTTTTGAAGTTGCTAGTCCTGATGGAGCCTTCTACCTCTTTGCCAAGATTCCGGCTCAATTTGAACCTGATTCATGGGCATTTGTCCGTCGACTAGCTAAGGAGGCCAAAGTTGCCTTGATTCCTGGGATTTCCTTTGGTCCTGGGGGCGAAGGCTATGTCCGCCTAAGTTATGCTGCCTCAATGGAAAACTTAACAGAAGCAGCTAAGAGAATTAAGGCTTTTGTAGCCGCTAATTAATTACTGCTAGCAAGTCCTTGTGAAAAGTTCTTCTTTCATGAGGGCTTTTTTATAAAGAAATTTAAATCCCTACTTTCTTTTTCGAGAGTATGATAAAATTAACTGGTAGAATTAGATAGATAGGAAGTAGACTGGCATGGATTTGCAAACAGTAAAACGACCCATTGGAGTATTTGACTCGGGTGTGGGTGGAATTAGCGTTTTAAAAGAGGCGGTAAAATTACTGCCTAATGAGGATTTTATCTTTTTTGGGGATTCAAAAAATGCCCCCTATGGAGTAAAATCTGTCGAGCAAGTTTATCAGTTGAGTAAAAAAATTGTTACGGATTTCATTGCCCAAGATGCTAAAGCAATTGTGATAGCATGTAATACAGCGACTAGCGCAGCGGCTAAGCGTTTGCGTAGTGAACACCCCGAAGTACCAATTATTGGCCTAGAACCAGCATTAAAACCGGCGGTTTTAGCAAAAGAAAATTCACATGTGCTTGTGATGGCGACCCCGCTGACGCTAAAGGAGCAAAAGTTTGCTGATTTAATGAAGCGCTTTGAAAGTCAAGCTAAGATTAGCAAGTTACCAGCTCCAGATTTAGTAGAGTACGTGGAAAAAGGGGAGGTTGCTAGTCCAAAGCTTAAAAAGTATTTGCGCTCGATTTTAGCACCTTATATTGGGCAGATTGATAGTCTAGTTTTGGGCTGTACCCACTTTCCTTTTGCAGCACCGGCGATTGCAGAGATTGTTGGACCTGAGGTAACTTTATACGATGGTGGTGAAGGGGCTGCTAGAGAATTACGGCACCTGTTAGTTAAAAATCAGCTCAGGCGAACTGACAAGCGCCAGGGAAAGGTAACTTTTAAAAATAGTATTAACACCGAAGCAGAATTAAACTTGTGTCGGACTTTATTTAGCTTATAGTTTTAAGCCGGGGGCTCACTTAATTTTAAGTGGGTCTCTTTTTTACAGGGCCATAATTTGCTATAATGTTGATTAAAATTTAGTGGGAGGGTTGCTAATGATTTAT
>HBJMI04202__coassemble_631_pt1 | contig 22232 bp, 28 predicted proteins | sample HBJMI04202__metabat2_low_PE_011 | metagenome-assembled genome bin HBJMI04202
AGTATTGGTCAAAGCCGTGACAAACAGGGTTGACTTTAACTCGACCGTCAAGGGTGTTAATTGATAATTGACCGTTACTTAAATAAGACCAGTCACGATTACGTTGTAAATCTACTTGAGGTCGGTTAAAGGTAATTGGTTTTTGTAACCAAGTTAAATCTCGGGTTTCGCGATACCATTCACCAGTATTAATATCTTGATACTTATAAGAGTTGCGTTTCATTTGAGCTTTGACTGTTTTATAACGAGCGATAACACCTCTAATACAAGAAATAGTCATTTGTGACTTGAGGTTAAATTTTTCTCGAATAGTGTTATAGATTGCTTTTTGAACTTCATTTTTGTTCAACGGAAAATGATTATCAAATAAATATTTAGAAATGTAATTACAAGCTAAACGATACTGTTCCATTGTTTTAGAAAATTTCATACCACTATTTGGTTCTAAAATATTCAATTTAACCTTAATATTAACCGTTTGTTCCATATTTCTTTCACCACCTTTCACAGCTATATTATAATACAAAAAAGCTGAGAAAAGTATAATAAAAATTAAGAAAGACGACGGTGGGAGTCGACTTTGACAAGTCGAGGGCTATCCCTCCAGTGGTTAAAACCACTGGCTTCTCGCCCAAACATCAGTGAAGTCCTTAAGCCCATGTGCCTTAAGGTAGGCCTCTTTTTGGCGGCGACTTTGGTGTTTAAAGGCGTACTCTGCTTGCAAGGCCGCCCTTTTGGTTTCAAATTCTTCGTAGTGAATTAACTTAACAGGCAGGTGACTTTTCGTGTACTTGGCTCCCTTGCCTTGCTGGTGCTTCTTGAGTCGTGCCCAAACGTCGGTCGTAAAGCCGCCATAAAAACTCTTATCCCCACATAAAAGCACGTAAAAATAATACCTACCCTTTTCCATACAAAATCTCCTTAATGAGTGGTTGGTAGTTTCCCTCTTGATCATAGACTGTTAGGGGTTCACAAAAACGTAACCCCCCGTCTTTTCCGTCCTTAATAGCCTCAATCAAAACCATATTGGCCTCTCGTCCGGCTTTAGGGTAGACAAATTGGACTCGCTTAGGCGCTAACCGCTCGGCCCTTAAAACATCCATTATCTCTAAAAACCGGTCAGGCCGGTGGACTAGGTAAAAGCGGCCACCCATCTTTAACAAACCACTAGTCATAGCCACCACCTCTTTTAAAGTCGTCGTAATCTCATGGCGGGCTAACATTAAGTGTTGGTTGGGGTTTTTCTTACTGGTCGGTAAGTCGGCAAAGTAAGGTGGATTACAAGTAACTGTATCCACACTATCTTTAGCCAGGTAGTCGTTTGTTTGCTTTAAATCAATATTATAAACAGTCACCTGCTCATCCAAGTGATTTAACTTGACGCTTCTTTGAGCCATATCCGCTAGCCGGGGCTGGATTTCAACCAGGTTAATCTGGGCCTTGGTCTTTGCGGTCAAAAATAACCCCACCGCCCCATTACCGGCACAGAGGTCTACAATCCTACCATTAGCTTTCGTATAGGGCTTAGCAAAGTGGGCTAGTAAAACCGCATCTAGTGAAAAGGAAAACACCTCCGGGCTTTGAATAATCTTAATATCATTTGCATATAATTCGTCTACACGTTCATTTGCTTGCACTAAATTCTTATCCATTTTTTACCTCTACTTGCAACTTAGCATAAAATTTTGCATACTATAACAGTACCAAACCTCAAGAAAGGAGTGAAGTTTTTGTTTTATTCATTTATTCGGGCGCTAGTCCGCGTCATTGTCTTCATAATCAATGGCAATACCCACTATCTCAATAAAGATAAGCTACCCAAGGGTAACTATATCCTGGTCGGTCCCCACCGGACTTGGTATGACCCCATTTTCTTTGCACTTGCAGCCGCCCCTAAGAAGTTTTCGTTCATGGCTAAGGAGGAGCTTTTTAGCAACCCCTTCTTGCGTTATATTCTAGTGCACGCCAATGCTTTTCCAGTTAACCGGGCCAATCCTGGTCCCTCGGTTATCAAAACCCCGGTAAAGTGGCTACGCAAGCGGGATCTCTCTTTAATCATGTTTCCCTCTGGAACAAGGCACTCCCAAGAGCTCAAGGGCGGAGCGGTCTTGATTGCTAAGATGGCTGGCGTCCCCATTGTACCGGCTGTCTACCAGGGACCACTTACTTTCAAGGGGCTCTTAGCTCGCAAGAAAGTTACCATTGCCTTTGGTGACCCAATTACTATCGAGCGAAAACAAAAGTTAACTGATGAATACCAAGAACAGGTTATCGCCCAGATGAACCAAGCCTTTAACAACTTGGACCAGGCAATCAATCCTGATTTTGTCTACATCGATCAAACAACTAAAAAGAACTAATTTTAACTCCAGGTATAAACTTATACTTGGAGTTTTTGTATAAGAAAAAGGCTAGTCAAGGTTTAAATGTCTAACCTTAACCTAGCCCTTAACAAGCAAATTCTTATTTCTTTCCGTAATTTGACTTCATTGCAGTCATCATTTGATGCAATTTCTTTTCAGATGGTTTTTGACCCATTTGTAGCATCATTGATTTAATCATTTGTTCGTTAATTGGTGGATTCTTCTTTAGGTAATCTTCCATGTATTTGCGGGCAGCAAAAAATCCTGCCACAAACCCACCAACTAAAGCGATAATCACAATCAAGACCCATACGCCAGTTGACATAAGCTTCGCCCCTTTCTTAGTCTCAATATTCAGTTTACACAATTCCTAAAAAAAAATAAAGACTTCCCATTAAATTATCTTTAATCGTCTCGTAAACCTTTTTTCCGTTGGATTTCTTTGACCTTTTCAGGGGTGACTTCCTTGCCATCCTTGTCATAAACTTGCAGCATTTCAATATGGCTCCGGAAATTTTCCCGAAACATTGCTAGGTAAGTTTCACGTAAACTTTGTTGTTCTATCTTTTCGTCTTCACTTAAACCCGTTGTCTTCTTTTTCTTAGCTAAAAAGTTAATTCGGTCGATTAACTCTTGGGGAATCCCCTTATTTTCCATAATCTATTTCACCTCTCAAAAGACTCATTACTAAAAATAATAACTGATAGTAATTTAAAAAACAAGCCATTTCAACGAACGCTCGTTTGAAAGTCCTGTTAAGCTATGTTATAATATAGGCAATAATAAATAATCGAGGTGATTATCGTGTCAAGAATTTCAGAAAAACGCCAACGGGCAATCTTACAATATATTTATGAGTTCATTAACGAAAAAGCTTACCCTCCAACTGTTCGTGAAATTTGCAAAGCGGTTGAACTGTCCTCAACCTCTACCGTTCACGGTTACTTGGATACTTTGACTAAAAATGGCTATATCGCCCGCGACTTAACTAAACCACGGGCAATGGAAATCACCCCTAGCGGGTTAGAATTTCTCGGAATTTCCCCACATGAAGGCTTTATTCCCATGGTGGGAACAGTTACGGCCGGTTCACCTATCCTAGCTGAACAAGAAACGTCTGACTACTTCCCATTGCCACCTTCATTCGAAACTTCTGCGGACTTATTTATGCTAACCATTCGGGGCGAAAGTATGATTAACGCCGGAATTTTAAATGGCGACCAGGTTATTGTGCGTCAACAAGCTAGCGCAGACAACGGAGATATTGTCATTGCAATGACTGAAGAAAATGAAGCGACTTGCAAACGATTCTTCAAAGAAGACGGTCACTTCCGGCTTCAACCCGAAAATGACACCATGGCTCCAATTATTTTAGATAATGTTACGATTTTAGGAAAAGTAGTTGGCCTTTACCGTAACTTCATTTAACCACCTAAAAAGCATCCTAACTGCAAGAGTTTGCAGTTAGGATGCTTTTTTAGTGCGCTTGCTGATCTTGCTTAATTTTAGTGGCAAGTGCCAGCAACTCCTGGGCATGTTCTAATGTCAACGGGGTAATTTCAGAACCGGACAGCATCCGTGCTAATTCCGTTACCCTTTGCTGTGGTTCAAGCATAGTTAATTGGGTTTCGGTCCGCCCCCCCTTAATGTGCTTCGCAATAAAATAGTGATGATCTGAAATAGCCGCTACCTGTGGGAGGTGACTGATGCAAAGTACCTGCGAATTTCGGGCAATTTGGCTGATTTTTTCGGCGATGGCCTGGGCTACCCGGCCACTAACCCCGGTATCAACTTCGTCAAAGATAATCGAGGTTACCCCTTGCTTTTGAGCGAAAATCGTCTTCAAAGCCAACATAATCCGGGACAACTCCCCACCGGAAGCAATTTTAGCTAACGGTCCCATTGCTTCACCAAGGTTGGTTTGAATATAAAATTCCACCCGCTCTGCCCCATTTTCGGTTAGTTCATCCATGGGGAAAAACTTCACCTTAAAAACGGCCTTATCCATATAAAGGGCGCTTAGTTGCTGCTTAACTGCACCTTCTAGGACCTGAGCACTTTGCTTGCGCTTTGCACTCAGCTTTTGGGCTAAGGAAAGTGCCGCCTGGTAGGCAGCTTCAACCGCAGCCTCTTGCTTAGAAGCATCTATTTCCGTTGCTTGCATCTCACTTAACTCAGCCCTGATTTTTTCATAATATTCTAAAATCTGCGCTACCGAATCCCCGTACTTGCGTTTTAGCTGGTGAATGAGTTCCAACCGTTGTTCAATTTGATTGAGGCGGTCTTCGTCCCACTCCATTTGGTCGAGCTGATTAGAAATATCCCGACTAACATCTTGCAAACTATAAAATGCGTCGGCCACTTTTTCAGAAATCTGTTCTAACTCTGGGCTTAGGTTGGCTATCTTATCAAGTTCTGACATGGCGTTACCTAAATTACCAACCACATCTAGGTTTTCGCCCGTTAATATCTGATAGCCAGTTTCTAAAGCAGTATTAATCGTTTGAAAATTATCTAACTTATTCTTTTCCTCTAACAACTGCTCCTCTTCGTTAGCCTGCAAAGCGGCCGCTTCGATTTCTTGCACCTGAAATTCAAGCATATCTAACCTTTGCGCCCAAGCTTTTTCGTCCGCTTCCCGTTTAGCTAGGGCAGCCTTTAGTTGGCGGTAGTCTTGGTATTTAGCCAGGTAATCCTTATGCAAGGCTTGCAGCTTAGGATCGAATTCATCTAGCAATTTAATGTGGGTTTCGGGGTGCATCAATTCTTGATGCTCATTTTGACCATGAATATCAATTAAAGTTTCTCCGACCCGTCTTAAGGAACTTAAGTTAACCAGGTGGCCATTAATCCGACAGGTGTTGCGCCCACTTTGATAAAGGTCCCGTTCCAAAATTAAAACTTCATCCGGCTCAATTCCTAGTTCAGCTAAAATTTTAAAGGTCTTCGCATCTTTAGGTAAGACAAACTGCCCTTGAATCATGGCCTTATTAGCACCTAAGCGCACAAACTCAACCGACGCTCTCCCACCAGCTAACAAGCCTAAGGCATCGATGATAATCGACTTACCAGCCCCTGTTTCCCCGGTTAGAACCGTCATTTGGGGCCGAAAGTCAATATCCAGTTTATCAATAATGGCAAAATCTCTAATCGTTAATTCCTGTAACATGTAATCATCCTTCTACTTTTAATTACCCTTCTTAGCTAAATCCAAGATAATTTCATGCATTTCTTCGGCCGCTTTTGCGGAGTAAGCAAAAATCATTACCGTATTATCATCGCCCATCGTCGCAAACACCTGCTCATATTTCATTTGTTCAATCAAACTAGCTAGGATGGGCCCATTTCCTGGCAAGACCTTAATCAAACACAAGTCGCGATGACAGTTTGAAAAGACGTAGGTATCACTGATTAACTTGGCCAACTTCTTCTTGGTATTCATCTTCTTTTCTGTAGGCACACTATAGACGTATTCACCATTGAGGGTTGGTAACTTGATTAACTGCATATCCTTGACATCGCGTGAAATCGTCGCCTGAGTCACCCAAACGCCCTGCTGCTCAAGTAGCTTTACCAAGTCCTCCTGGCGATAAACATTATTATCCTGCAAAATCTGCCTAATCAATTTTTGGCGTTCCTGTTTTCTCATAAATTCCATCCCCCCTCATTATCGACTAGCCAATCACTAGTGCTTATCTTTTAAGGTTTGGTGTGCCTGCTTAACCACCTTATCCGGTGTTTCGGTTAGTAAGATTTGCCCTGGTTTTTCACTTTTAACCAGGTGAATTAAAAATTCAATATTTCCTTGTCCCCCAGTAATTGGTGAAAAGTCTAACCCCACCACATCATAGCATTCGCTAACTGCTAGGCGAATAATATCTTCAATTACTTCAAGGTGCACCCGTTCGTCGCGGACGATACCATGCTTACCTACTTTTTCCTTGCCAGCCTCAAATTGGGGCTTAATTAGAGCGATTACATCGCCGCCGGTTTTCAAAATCGTATGTAAGTTAGGTAAAATCAAGTGTAAAGAGATAAAGGAAACGTCAATGGTTGCAAAATCAGGTTGGCCACTAGTGAAATCGGCCAGCTGTGAGTAACGGAAGTTAGTGTTTTCCATTACTACGACCCGCTCATCTTGGCGTAGCTTCCATGCAAGTTGGTTAGTCCCTACATCCAAGGCATAAGATAACCGTGCTCCCTTTTGAAGGGCCACGTCGGTAAACCCCCCCGTGGACGAACCGATATCTAAAACCGTCTTATTTCTAATGGGAGCTTTAAAAACCTTTAAAGCCTTCTCTAACTTTAAGCCCCCCCGACTAACATAAGGCATCTTGGTTCCTTTAAAGTGGAGCTTAGTTTCAACATCAATTTTCATGCCGGGCTTATCTAGGCGTTCCTCATTTTCACCCAAAATCTCACCAGCCATCACAGCTCGTTTGGCTTGCTCGCGCGTGGCGAATAACCCTTGCTGCACTAATAATACGTCTACTCTTTCTTTTTTCATTACTAATCCTTTACTTTGAAATATTCTAATAGTTCTGCCAACAAGCTAACATCATACCCTGCTTCTTTTAGGGAAACTAAGGCCTGGTTAGCAGCTGCTATCGTCTGGGCTAACTTGGTGTAAGCACCATCCAAACCCAAAATCCCAGGGTAGGTATTCTTATGCTCCGCTTGGTCCTTATTAACCGCCTTGCCCAGCTGTTCTTCGGTGCTAACCCGGTCTAAAATATCATCATAAATTTGAAAGGCCAAGCCAAAATTACGCCCATAGTTCTCTAGTGCCATCTGGACTGGCTGCTTAGCTTGGCAAATTACACTTCCGGCCTGACAAGCATATACTAGCAAGGCGCCCGTTTTACCAGCGTGTACCTGCTCTAGTTCAGCTAAACTAAGAGCGGTTTTTTCCCCCTCAATGTCACCAACCTGACCATTAACCATTCCTTGGGGCCCAGCCGCGTAAGCCAGGTAATTTAATAGCTGAACTACTGTTTCTGCTGGTAATTTTACTTGACCCAACAGCTCAAAAGCCGTAGTTAGTAATCCATCCCCGGCTAAAACAGCTAACGCCTGCCCAAAAACCTTATGGTTAGTTGGTTTGCCCCGCCGTAAGTCATCATTATCCATTTCTGGTAGGTCATCATGAATCAGTGAGTAGGTATGAATTAACTCCAAACTAGCTGCTACCTGCAAGCTAGCTTGATTAAGCTGCCCATTTAAAGTCTTGATTACAGCTAAAACCAATAAGGGTCTAATTCGCTTACCACCTGCGTTTACTGAATACATCATCGCTTCTTTTAGGCGGGGGTAAGCGGCTAGCTTACTTAGGTAGTCCTGCAAACACGCCTCTACTTTAGGTAAATAGTAGGCGGCAAACTCATTCCAACTTTCCTTACTCATCCGAATCCCTCTCAAAGTTAACCTCTTCACCTTCATCATTAATTACCTTAGTCAAGGTTTGTTCCGCCTTGGTCAAACTTGCTTCTAATGTCTTACTGAGTTTCATTCCCTCTTTAAACTGTTCCAAAGCGTCCTCTAAAGGAACGTTGCCCTGTTCCAACTGGTTAACAATTTGATCTAAGCGCGCTAAATTTTCTTCAAAAGTTGCTTGTTTTTCTGTCATTATTTTTCATCCTTTGTTACTGATAATATTTTAGCCGTAGCCTCACCATCAACCAAATGGAGAGTTACTTGATCATTTACGTGGAGGTCCTTACTTTGTTTAATCACCTGATCAGCGACTGTTACGTAACTAAAGCCACGCCCCATGACCTTTAACGGACTTAACATCTCTAAGGATTGGATACTCCTTAGCAAGTGCGTCTCATAGTCATGTAAATAGTGGGTCACCGCTTGAATTAGGCGCTCTTTTTGCCTTGCCAGCGCTTGTTTTTCTAAAGCTAGGCGTTGCGCGGGCGTTTGTTGCAACAGCCTCTGGGTTAGATTAGCTGTTAGCTGCTTATTTTGTTGAATTATTACTGCTAAGGCTTGAGTTTGTCTACTTTCTAACAAGTCTAATTTTTGTGCGTAGTTTTCATATAAACGCTGAGGTTGTTTAAAGATATAAGAATTCATCAACTTAGCAAGTTCCTGTTGGCGATAACGGATTAACTGACTAAAAGCCTGGGTTAGGCGGTTAGCTTGGGTTTTTAGTTTTACTAACTCCTCTTGTAAAACTGGAGTGGCTAATTCAGCCGCAGCCGTTGGGGTGGCCGCCCGTTGATCTGCAACTAAATCCGCAATGGTCGTATCAGTTTCATGTCCGACAGAAGAAATAACGGGAATTTGGCTGGCAACAATTGCGCGCGCAACCTTTTCCTCGTTAAACGGCCATAAATCTTCAATCGAACCGCCACCCCGGCCGATAATAATCGTATCAAAATCGCCCCGGGCGTTGACTTCCTTTAAGCGGCCAATTAAGGAGTCAGCCGCGGCATCTCCTTGCACTACCGCCGGAAATAAGACTAGCTGGACTAAGGGATAGCGCCGCCTAGTGGTCGTAATAATATCCTTAATAACGGCTCCAGATTCAGAGGTAATGACTGCTATCCGCCTAGGAAACTTCACTAGCGGACGCTTTGGCCTTGAAAAGAGCCCCTCTGCAGCTAACTTAGCCTTTAACTGTTCGTAAGCCTGGTACAAGGCTCCAATTCCATCCGGCTGCATCTCATCGATAATAATTTGATAATTACCATTGGCCTCGTAAAGGTCAACCCTGCCTGTTACTAAGACCTTCATCCCGTTTTCCGGCTGAAATTTCAGCCGGTTGAAGCTGTACTCAAACATCACGACGTCAATTTTAGCCCCGTCGTCTTTGAGACTAAAGTACTGGTGACGGGGCCGCTTGCGAAAGTTAGAAATTTCTCCTGTTAAGTAAACCTTTTGCAAGTAAGGGTCACGCGTAAACTTAGCGTGGAGGTACTTGGTTAATGCACTAACCGTTAAATATTGGGAACTAGTAACCATCCTGTCCACTCTTTTCTGCAAATTCTACCGTCTGTTTCATGAGCATGGCAATTGTCATCGGACCAACCCCGCCGGGAACAGGGGTCAAGTAGCTAGCTACGCCTTCAACTGTTTGGTGTTGCACATCACCAACCAAATGACCGTCGGCTAAACGGTTAACCCCCACATCAATCACAACTGCCCCGGGCTTAATATCTACGCCGGTTATCATCTCCGGCCTACCTGTAGCTACCACTAAGATGTCCGCTCGTTTCGTCACCGCGCGTAAGTCCTTCGTCTTACTATGAGCTACGGTTACAGTTGCATCAGCATTAAGCATCAATGCTACCATCGGCCGGCCAACAATGTTACTTCTTCCGACAATAACTACTTCCTTGCCGGCTGGTGAAATCCCATAAGCAGCTAGTAATTCCATGATACCCCTTGGCGTACATGGTAGCGAGTGAGGCATATTCATAAACAAGTGGCCCATATTAACCGGGTGGAACCCATCTACATCCTTACTTGGAAGAATTGCGTGGGTAACCTTGGCCTCATCAATATGTGCTGGAAGTGGAAGTTGTACTAAAATTCCATGAATATTAGGGTCCTCATTGTACTCATAAATCAAATCTAGCAAATCGGCTTCACTAACTGTTGCCGGTAAGAGATTATCAACCGTTTTAATTCCGATTTTTTCTGCAGCCCGGCGCTTATTTCTGACGTAAACCTGACTGGCAGGATCTTCTCCCACTAAAATAACCGCCAAACGCGGTACGATTTGCTTACTTGTCCAAAGTTCTTCTACCCTTTGTTTTAATTCAGCTTTAACTTCTTGTGCAAGTTTTTTGCCATCCATTATAACAGTCATTAAAAAACCTCACTTTAAACAAAATGTTTAATCCTATTTTAGCATATTTAACCTAGCTCTGTCGGCGATAAACGACCGTTAAATAAAAAAGAGCACGACTGATTAGTCATGCTCCCATTATCATTATTTAAGCAAGTTTGACAAGACCCCGTTGATAAACCGGCGAGACTTATCATCACTAAACTCTTTTGCTAGTTGTAAAGCTTCATTTAACGCCACTTTAGCGGGAACAGCTTCTACAAATAGCATTTCGTAAGTCGCCAAGCGTAAAATCAATAAGTCAGTCTTATTCAACCGAGCTATCGACCACTTAGCATTCAAGTATTTTTCGATTTCAGCATCAAGTTGTGCTTGGTTAGTAATAACCCCTTCAACTAATTCGTACAGGTAAGGGGGCACGACTACTTCATCTGCTGAAGTTAATTGTGCTACTAATTCATCACAGACAGCTCGAATATCAGCTTCGGGATTACTGCTTAAAGCAAACAGAGCTTGAAAAGCTAAAACCCGCACTTCATGTCTATTAATAGTCACTATTTCTTCTCTCCGTCTTCTTCGCCAAACAAATTATTCGGATCAACAGTTGGTTCTTGCTTCTCAGGAACGACCCCTTGGATGTGGACATCAACTTGAGTTAGTTCTAAACCAGTCATAAACAAGACCTGTTGCCTTACTTTTTCTTGAATTGCTAAAGCTACTTTAGGTACAGACACCCCATAGTTTAAGAAAGCATAAACGTCTACCTTTAATTCACCGTTAGTTTGGTCTAATTTAACACCCTTACCACGGCTTTGACGACCAAATAATTCAGAAAAACTATTGGCAAGCGAACCTCGCATTGAATAAACGCCTTCCACCTTATTAGCGGCAATCCCAATAATCACTTCAATAACTTCTGGGGCAATCCGCACTTCGCCTAAACTAGGTTCGTTACTTGCCAAGACAATTTTATTATCTTCAGCCAAAACAAAAACCTCCCTTGCAAATAGCTAACTAGGCACGTGAAATATAAGTACCATCAGCGGTATTAATTGTTAAAATATCTCCTTCGTTAACGAAGAATGGCACTTGAACAACTAAACCAGTTTCCATTGTTGCTGGCTTGGAACCACCTGAAGAAGTATCGCCCCGAATACCAGGTTCTGTTTCCTTAACTTCAAGGTCAACTGTGTTAGGTAATTCAACCCCTAAAGTTTCGGAACCAAACATAATGATGCTTACCACCATGTTTTCTTTCAAGTACTTCAATTCGTCTTGAATCCGTGCACCTGGTAATTCAAGTTGTTCATATGTTTCTGTATCCATGAAGACATAGTTGTCGCCATCGGCATAAAGATATTGCATCTTCTTGCGGTCGATTTGTGCTTGTTCAACTTTTTCACCTGCACGGAAAGTCTTTTCTTGAACCCCACCGTTACGCAAGTTCTTCAACTTAGAACGTACAAAGGCACTCCCCTTACCAGGCTTAACGTGTTGAAATTCAACCACACGCCATAATTCACCATCAACTTGGATGGTCAAACCATTTTTGAAATCATTAACTGAAATCATAAGATCCTCCTCATTTTTATCCGTTCTTAACTAAGACAGATTCTTCCATACACTCCATAATAGCAAGAACTAACCCCTAATTGCAAGCCATTTTATAGTTCTTGGTAGTTTCTCCCAAAGTTTGTTAGGATTTCATACCCGGCTTCTGTAACCAAGATATCATCCTCAATCCTAACTCCCCCTATATTTGGTAAGTAAATCCCTGGCTCAATGGTAATTACTTGCCCCGCCTGTAATACATCATCATAACGCGCACCAACATTAGGTAATTCATGGATGCTAAGTCCAATTCCATGCCCCATCCCGTGGTTGAAAAACTCCCCGTAGCCAGCCTGTGAAATAAAGTCCCGGCCAATCCGATCCAACTCTTTACCACTGACTCCTGCCTTAATGGCTTGAATTGTTAGGGCCCGGGCCTCATCAACTACCTGGTAGATTGTTCGTACCTCTGCCGGTTGGCTACCATAAGCAAAGGTCCTAGTGACATCGGAAGTGTAGCCGTTTAGGTAGTAACCGTAATCCAACGTAATTAGGTCACCTTTTTTTACTAACTTATCGCTAGCAGTTCCGTGGGGCCAAGCCGTACGGAGCCCACTTGCCACAATTGTTTCAAAGGACTTATCACTAGCCCCATTACTCTTCATAAAGTAATCTAGCTCTGTTGCTAGCTGGCGTTCCGTCCATTGAGTACTTTGCTGAAATTTAGTTAGCAAGTAGTCATAGCCTTGACCCGCCAGTTTACAAGCAGCCTTAATCTTTGCGATTTCGTCTCTATCCTTAACCGAGCGAATCTTTTCTAACAGGTTAGGCAAGGCCACTAAATCGCTAGTTAAGTTTTCATCCAGGTAGTCGTATTGCCAGTAGGGTAGCTGCGCTTCGAACCCTAGGGCCACTAGTTTTTCTTTTGCTACCAATTCACATGCTGCCTGTAAATAATTACGTGTAATCACGTGTTGCCAAGTTTCTGCCTGCTTTTTTAACTGTAGTTCAAACCGAGCATCCGTAATCACATACTTATTTTGTTCGGTAATTAGTAAGAGGCCATCATCGCCCGTGAAGCCACTAAAATAAAAAATATTTGCAGGTTCCGTCACCAAAAAACAGTCGACACTAGTCCGTGCCATTTCTAAACGTAATTTTTCAACTCTGTCTGTCATCTTTACCACCTCATTTTAAATTATAACATTTTTCTATTTTTAGACTTGCATTAATTTTAACTGTGTGTATAATTTAATTAAAATTAAATAACGGTTATAAAACATAGAAAAAGACCAGTAACTTTATTATAGATAACTTACAGAGAGTCCCGGTTGCTGCAAGGGGATAGTTATTGATAAAGCGAATATCACTTTGAGTTCCGCGGTGAAATCAGTAGCTAGCGGTGGGAACAAGCCCATTACAGCTTGGTGTAGTTAAAACACAGCTACATTCCGAGGTTGTTAGTGCGAACTAACAGCGAATAAAAGGTGGTAACACGTCTAGACGTCCTTTAGCTTATTAGCTAAGGGATTTTTTTATAGCCAAAATTCAAGAAAGAGGTTGATTTTTATGAAGTTTACAGTTGTTGGTGCAGGTGCAATGGGATTACGTTACGGGGTCTTATTACAAGAAGCAGGAAATGAAGTAGAATTTGTCGATGCCTGGGAGCCCCACGTTAATAAAATGAAAGAAAATGGGGGCGTCTATGTTACCCGCGATCGCCAAAATCGCCACTTAGTCCCTGTTAAGGTTTATACCCCCGAAGAATATACTAATACTGACGCCGATGTTTTAATTTTCTTTTTGAAGCAAATGCAACTGGCTGATATGCTCGAAAGGTGCAAGCACTTCTTCACTCCTGACCAATACGTACTTACCGGTATGAACGGCATGGGCCACGTTGAAAAACTGTTGAACTACTTTGACGGTAGCAAGTTAATTGCTGGGACCGCCCTCATTGCCACTATCCTCAAAGCCCCTGGCGAAGTCGACTTTGTCGGTAAAGTTGGCGCAGGCTCAATGAACCTAGCCAATTACACGGAAGAACCAGACGAAATGACCCATAAAGTCGTAGCCGAATTAGCCAAAGCAAATATTAACCCAACCTTAACCACTAATTTCCAGGGAACCCTCATGGCTAAAGTGGTTTTCAATTCCGTGGTTAATACCTTATGTACCCTCTTTGAAATCACTATGGGTGAGTACGCCGCCTTTGAAAAAGCAGACGAGCTATCATTAGCGTTGATTAACGAGGCCTATGATGTTTGCGAACGTGCGGGCGTTAAAATGTTAAACAGCCGTCAAGAAGAACTAGATACCGTTAACTACGTAAGTAAGGTAGCTAACCCGCTTCACTATCCTTCCATGTATCAAGATATGAGTAAAAATCGTCCGACTGAGGTTGACTATATCAACGGCTACCTAGTCGACTTAGGGCGTAAGTACAACTACGAAGCACATACCCACGCCTTCTTAACCAACCTCGTGCACCTAGCGGAACATACCCGCCAACAACGCCAAAACTAGGCATAATCTACAAATAAACTTCCTTTAGAGTAGGTCCTAAAACACCTTACTCTAAAGGAAGTTTTTGTCTACTAAGAAAAATGTCCCCAACATGTCCCCATTTTCATAGAGCATAAAAAATAGTCCTTTGAAACTCTTGTTCAACCAAGATTTTCAAAGGACTATTAATTTAATTATTCAGCAACAGGGTAAACTGAAACTTGTTTCTTGTCGCGGCCTTTACGTTCGAATTTAACGACACCATCAACTTTAGCAAATAAAGTGTTGTCGCCACCCATACCAACGTTAACCCCTGGGTAAATACGAGTACCACGTTGACGGTAAAGGATTGAACCACCTGTAACAGTTTGACCGTCAGCACGCTTTGCGCCTAAACGCTTTGAACGTGAGTCACGACCGTTAGCTGTGGAACCGCCCCCCTTTTTGTGGGCGAAGTATTGTAGGTTCAATAACATATCAGTGCACCTCCCGGAAACTAATCTAAACTAATATATTTCTGATATTCTGCTTGCTTGACTAAATCGCTGATTCCAAGCTCTAATGCAGCTAATAAAATTTGAACACCCGGTTTGTCAAGATCTTTTGTTCCAACCTCTAAGCGTAAAAAACCACCTTCAGTCGGATCCTCTACCACCAGGGGTTCAATCTTAACAAGTTGCTCCAAACTATTAACTGTATTAATCGCTAAAACGGAAACAGCCGCACACACAATATCAAAGCCAGAGTCGGCATAACCGGCATGCCCGTACATTTCGAAGGCAGTGATTAAATCACCCTTCTTAGTAAACTTTGCATGTATCATGTAATCTCTTCTTTAAATTAAGCGTTGATTGCATCGATAACAACCTTAGTGTAAGGTTGACGGTGACCCTTCTTTGTGTGTGAGTGCTTCTTAGGCTTGTACTTGAAAGTAACAACTTTCTTAGCACGGCCTTGCTTTTCAACAGTACCTGTAACAGTAGCACCTTCAACTAATGGTGTACCAATAACAGTCTTTTCACCACCAACGAAAACTACTTGATCAAAAGTAACTGTTTCACCTGCGTTAGCAGCCAACTTTTCAACGTAGATAGCTTGACCAGCTTCTACCTTAAGTTGCTTACCACCTGTCTTAATAATTGCGTACATTAATGTGCACCTCCTTGTTTATACTTAGACTCGCCGTAATGTAGTGATTTGCCTTAGCAAATGCTTAGAAAACTTAAAACGAGCGGTTGCAGCTGTGACATGCACAAATACAACATTGATAGCTTATCAAATATTTATCTAAACGTCAAGCAGTTTTGTGATTTAAAACTGATTTTTTTCACGCTACTTTTTCGGTTTAAAAACTAATCTTAAAAACTTGTTTTTAAGATAAAAATATTCTAAGATATTCATTAATAAGGTAGGAGACTGCCAACTTTTTATTACAGAAATGAGGAACTGTAGATGAATGAAAAGTTAAGAGTCGGCGTTTTAGGCGCCACTGGAATGGTTGGCCAACGCTTTGTGGCCATGCTTGAAAATCACCCCTGGTTTGAGGTAACTACTTTAGCTGCTAGCCCTCGTAGTGCGGGTAAGACTTATGCCCAAGCTGTTGACGGCCGCTGGAAAATGGAAACCCCTATTCCTGAAGCCGTTAAGGACTTAAAAATCTTAGATGTCAGCGAAGTTGAAAAAGTCGCTGCTCAAGTTGACTTCGTCTTTTCCGCTGTCAGCATGTCAAAAGATGAAATCAAAGCCATCGAAGAAGCCTATGCTAAAACAGAAACACCTGTAGTTTCTAATAATAGTGCCCACCGTTGGACACCAGATGTGCCAATGGTCGTACCAGAAATCAATCCTGAGCACTTTAAGGTCATCGACTACCAACGCAAACGGTTGGGAACCAAGCGGGGATTCATTGCGGTTAAACCTAACTGCTCTATTCAAAGCTATGCCCCTGCCCTTTCTGCCTGGTTAAAATTCGAACCTTACGAAGTGATTGCTTCTACTTACCAAGCAATTTCAGGTGCCGGTAAGAACTTTGATGATTGGCCAGAAATGAAGGGCAACATCATTCCATTTATTTCAGGTGAAGAAGAAAAATCAGAAAAGGAACCACTAAAGATTTGGGGTCAACTGGATGAAGCTAAGGGAGAAATCGTCCCCGCTACTAGTCCCGTAATTACAAGCCAATGTATTCGGGTCCCAATTCTATATGGACACACTGCTACGGTTTTTGTTAAGTTTAAACAAAATCCTACTAAAGAAGAACTAGTGGCTGCCCTTGAATCCTACCAAGGTTTACCACAAAGCCTAAACCTCCCAAGTGCCCCTAAGCAATTCATCCAATACCTTTCTGAAGATGACCGTCCTCAAGTCGCCAAGGACGTCAACTTTGAAAATGGGATGGGTATTTCCATTGGACGCTTGCGTAAGGACTCTGTTTACGACTGGAAGTTCGTCGGACTTTCACACAACACTGCCCGTGGTGCTGCCGGTGGTGGTGTCTTGAGTGCAGAATTACTAACTGCCCAAGGCTACATTACTAAAAAATAACCATTACTAAAAGGCGGACTAACTTGATTTATTAGCAAGCAAGTTAGTCCGCCTTTTTATTTTGGGCAGCTAAAAAATAAAGAGGCAAGCCAAGCTTACCTCTTTACTCTGTATGCAATTTAATGAATCGGGAGAGATTCGAACTCTCGACCGTCCGCTTAGAAGGCGGATGCTCTATCCAGCTGAGCTACCGATCCATTACTCAACAACAATATTTATTGTATTGTATTTATTTTGGCATGTCAATTATTTTTTCAAAAAAGTTAGTTTCAAACAAAAAGATGCCCTGATAATAAGGCACCCTTTCAGTTTGTTATTTCTAAGCTTGTAAATATTGCGCTTCAATTTCGCCAGCTGTAAAACCTAAATCAACTAAGCCAAATTTCAAGAAAATATGCCAAGCGTGCACAAAGGCAGCTTGATTATTTTCAAAGTAACTTTTATTTAACTGTTGCTCTAGAATTAAATAAACGGTATTTAGTGATTGGCTCGCCCACTTTTGCTCAATTTGCGCAAGTAACTCATCATCAACTAACATCTTATAAGTCCACTTACGTTCATTTGCAACCTGTAAAAAGGCTTGTAAGGCATTACAATAGGCTTGTAAAGCAGCTTGATTAGCTTGTATGCTCCCCATTAATTGGCCCAAATAGTAAATGACCAAGACATATTGTCCCGCCAGCTGTTCCTTTTCACTAAAAGTCTTACTTGGAACCAACGGCCGGAGGGGATAGTTACGTGCAAAGGTTAACATTTTCGTGATATCCATGATTACCCCTTAAAATAACGGCTATCCGTCCTAATTTCGATTGTGTCTAGATTTTCCAAGTACCAATCCTTTAAGAATTCATACTTAAATAATAAATCTAACCACGATAAGCAGTTAGCTTGATCTTGAACCTGCATTACCCAAGTATTTTCACCGTGGGCAAATAAGCTTAACCGGATGGTTGGTCCTAAGTCCAGGATGGCTTCCCCATCAATCCCCGTGGTCAACATATACCCGGCTTGCGAGGCCTTAATAAATAAACGGTCTAGTGCCTGTTGTGGTAGCTTAGAGCTAGTTAAAGGATAGAGCGCTTGGTTAGCAGCATCGAGGTAGCTAAAATCTACTTCGTAGCCGTAATCTTCCTTGAAACACTTACCAACTGCAATTAATAAGTTAGCTAAGTTCTTGATTGCCTTAAACTGGTAACGTTTGCCGTAGTTAACAACCAGCAAGTTCGTCAGTGCCTGCGAGTTAAAACTCAACAAGTGGCGCTTAAAGTTAATGTAAAATAGGCGCTGCTCCGTTTCCTTTTCGTAATAGTAAGCCCCAGCTGGGTCAGTTTCACTAGTTGCAAATAAAAAGTAACCAGCCTGACTGATTCCTTCAAAACTGTGGTGCAACTCTTTTTTACGCTCGCTCGATTCTAAAATCATTGTGTTTGCTTGGTGTAATTGTAGTAGGCGTTGAAGAAAAATTAAATAAAAGTCAGACTTACTATATTGTTGTGGATAGACTAGGTAAGCGCTATCTAATTGATAAGTGCTTAAAGCTAAAGCTGCTTCAAGCAACTCGTCAGTATCCTTGGTCTCACTTAGGACATCCAAGATTTCCGTAAACCTTATTCCGGCGGCTAGGTTAGCCTTTAATTGCTGATTATATTCAATTAACCGTCCCTTAGCCGTGAGTGAGGCAGCATGCCCCTTAGTCTCATGGTGGCCATCGGGATAAAATACAGTTGTTTCATTCTTAGTTTCAGTCATCTACTCTCACCCCCTTGGTAGCAATTAAATCGGCAATATAATCGCGGTATAAGGATGCCACCTTATCTTCAAACATTTCGAAGCTGCCAAACTTAGCAACGATACTTTGTTTTTCGTAACCAATTAAGGTGTCCTCTTTAGACAAGGCCAGCACCTTTTCTTCGTTTTCCCGAATCTGTTTGTAAGCACGATTGGCTTTTTCGTCTAACTCTGCTAACTCCGTCAATTCTTCGACTAGCCTTTGTTTAGCTTCCTTTTGCTCTGCTGCCTTCCAAAAACCTGACCGCTCCTGGTTAGTCCTTTTCATCTCTTCACGCAGCTCTTCCTTTTTAGCATCACGTTTATCCTGGTCATCAATTAAGGCCTGCAGGCGGTCGCTTTCCTCTGAAATCTGCTTAATCTTATCACTATTGAGCCGCTTATTTTCAGCTTCTAAAGCAAAGGCCCGGGCTAACTTACCATATTCACCTTCATCAAAGATAAACTTCACGTTTAAGACATCCAGTTTGCCAAAGACCCGTCTTCCCCACCAATTACCAAAGTAAATTTGAAATTGCCCTACGGCAGTTTCTTCAAAGTAAAAGAACGGGTAGATTTCTCGTAGGTAAGCAATTAATTTATGACTTAAGAAATCGCTAATTTCAGGATGAACGTCATAGATTAATTGTTCATTTTCATCCCCACCGACATGGCGGGCCCGGGTAATCTCCTTGGCGTAGCGACCACCATCAATTAACTGATAGACCAGTCGATCATCTTTGTTAGCAATTGCTTCTTCCAAGGTTTGTAAATACTTAATCTTGTTAGCAAGTGCGCCAGCCAACGTAGCTTGAGTCTGCTTGGGGTCAGATAAACTAAATTGATTTGTATTCGCCATCCGTATCTCCTCTTATTCTTTAAGAATTATTTCTAAATTCCCATAAATTTCTTCCTTATAATTCATATTACAAACAAAACTGACATTTCGCAATCTTTGACCACTAAATTTTTAAATTTAATTTCTAAAATACTTACTAAATTATGTTAGTAACTTTGCCCATCAAAAAATCCCCCTTAACTTTTTCAGTCAAAGGAGAAATTCAACATTATTTGGCTAAGTATTGGCGTTGGTTAGCTTTGATGCCAGTTAAAACGTAGGCTGAAGCATCATTTTGCCAATCAAAATCAATATCAGCTGCTAAGGTTAGGCCAGCCTTATAGAGCTGTTCGTATTCGGCAACACTAACCTTAGTTCTAGCTTTCAAAGCGGCAGCATGTCCGCATAACATCCGTTCAAAACCTGGTTGCAAGATGCCACTATAAAATTCACCTTCGGCCCCTGAGCCATAGCTAAACAACCCTAACCGCTGGCCTGCCCGTAAGCTGTCACTATTTTCTAGTAGTGACAGTAAACTTAAGTATAGCGAGCCGGTATAGAGGTTGCCCACCTGGCGGTTGTAGCTGCGGGCTGCTTCAAATTCATGACTCAAGCGGGTAACAGTTTGATCATCTGCTCCTTCAATCGCTAAGCGCAAGGCCTTCAAACCCATCTTGGTATAAGGTAAGTGGAATAAGAGGGCAGCAAAATCCTGTAACTGTAAGCCGGTCTTTGATTGGTAAGCGGAAAAAACATCTTGGAAAAAGTCCAAATAAACATTAGAAGAATATTTACCATCTACTAAAGCTTCCATATGCCCTAAGGGTCTCCAGAAATCCATAATGTCTTTAGTTAAGTAGCTAGCATCCTCTTCTAATGCCAAAATCCTAGGGTTAGCAGTCACTAACAGTGCAACTGCCCCGCCCCCTTGGGTTGGCTCACCAGGCGTATTTAACCCATAGCGGGCAATATCTGCCCCAATAACTAGTACCTTGCTTTGCGGATTTAGTGCAATGTGTCCCTTGGCAAGTTGGAGGCCGGCCGTGGCTCCATAACAAGCTTGTTTTAATTCGATTGCCCGAATATTGGCCTTTAAACCTAGTAATTCGCTGAGATAAGCAGCTGTAGACTTAGAATTATCTACCCCAGATTCAGTTGCAAACAAGACTAGTTCTACCTGGTCTTTGTCGTCGGCCGTTAATATCTTACTAGCAGCACTAGCAGCCAGGGTAACCACGTCTTGACTAGGCGGAATTACTGCCATTTTACTTTGGCCAATTCCGATTAAATATTTATTGGGATCAACATTTCGTGCCTCTGCCAATTCTGTCATATCAACATACAAATTAGAAGTGGCAAAGCCAATCTTATCAATTCCGATTTTCATTTATTTGTCCTGCTTTCTATAAAGAATAATCCTTTTCTATTATGCCACATTTCACTTAACATGTGTTAGTATAAAGGTAAACAAGCACACGGGAGGGATTGCTATGCAAGCTGCAAAGTTAACTGTCTTTGGCATCGTACAAGGTGTCGGTTTTCGCTATATGACCAAGCAGGTGGCTGACGAACTAGGCGTAGTCGGTTTCGTCAAAAACCGAGTTGATGGCTCTGTTTACATTGAAGCCCAAGCAGAACCACTAACCCTATATAAATTCATCAGTCAGATTAAAGCTGGTCCCAGTCCGGCCGGACACGTTGACCACGTTTCGGTCACCGAAATGAAACCTAAGGACTATCAAGATTTTCGGGTCGAATTTTATTAAAAATTCCCTTTTCTCAGCCTACCGCGATTGCAAAAAAAACGGGCTTACAGTATAGTTAAAGACGGTAGTCTATTTTGAAAGGGAATGAACAATGAAAAGAAAAAAATATTTAACACTAGGCTCACTATTCGTCATGGTCAGTCTATTTCTAAGTGGCTGTGTCCAACGAACAGCTAGTGGTAAACCATACGGTTTCGTGTATGAAAAGTTAGCTGTCCCAACACAACATATTATGGACGCCCTCTCTAACTGGCTAGGGGGGAGCGGTAATAGCTACGGTTGGGCTATTATCTTAATCACCTTTATTGTCCGCTTAGTTTTGATGCCAGTTATGCTCAGTCAGTTAAAAAAGAGCACGATTCAACAAGAAAAACTCGGCTCAATTAGACCGCAATTAAATGATATCCAAAAGCGTCAAAAGGAAGCTAAAACCCCTGAAGAGCGTGCCCAAATTAGTCAAGAAATGATGGCCTTATACAAAGAAAATAACATTTCGATGACGGGCGGGATTGGTTGCTTACCATTGCTTATCCAAATGCCAATCTTTGCCGCCCTCTATGCCGCTATCCAGTACTCTGAATTACTATCTAAGTCGACCTTTTACGGAATTAACCTGGGGCAACGGAGCTTTACCTTTGTGATTTTGACTTTCTTAATCTACGCACTCCAAGGTTGGTTGTCACTTCAAGGCGTTTCCGAAGAACAAAAGAAGCAAATGTCTTCTATGATGATTGTCAGCCCCGTAATGTTGGCCTTTATGACTTACATTTCTCCAGCCGGTTTAGGACTTTACTTCTTTGTTGGGGGGATTTTCGCATGTATCCAAACTCTGTTAATTAACATCATGCGTCCGCGCATTCGGGCTAACATTGAAGCAGAACTTAAAGCCAAGCCTGCTAAAACGGTGATTGCTAAAGAAAGCCAACCAACTGTCGTTAAGCAACCAGCTAAGGCCAGTGCTCCTAAAACCCATAATCGAAAGCGCAATGCCGGTAAGCAAAGACATAAGCACAAGTAAAAATTAGCACTAAAAAAATCCGACTCCAAATGGGAATCGGATTTTTTTAAGCTTTATTTTCAGTTTCTTTAGGTTCTGTAAC
>HBJMI04202__coassemble_656_pt1 | contig 18451 bp, 18 predicted proteins | sample HBJMI04202__metabat2_low_PE_011 | metagenome-assembled genome bin HBJMI04202
GAAAAGGTCAAAAAGTCAATCCGGTCTAGGGAAAGAAGCTCACCTAAACCCTTACCTAAGGCTTGGACTGCATCGACATGGAAATGAATCCGCGGATAATCCTCCAGGATGGTCGCAATTTCTCTTAGCGGTTGAATTGCCCCCACCTCATTGTTAACCGCCATAATAGATACTAGGATGGTATCCTTACGCAAGGCGGCCTTTAAATCAGCCGGGTTAACCTGCCCGTTTTTATCGACTGGGAGGTAAGTCACCTCGTAACCTAATTTTTCTAGTTGGGCCATGGTGTTTAAAACCGCCGGGTGCTCAACTTGGGAAGTGATTAGATGGTTACCAAAGTGACGTTTTTCAAAGGCCGTCCCCTTAATGACCCAGTTATCCCCTTCGGTGCCACCACTAGTGAAGAAAATTTCACCTGGCATTACCCCCAGTAAATCGGCAATTTGCTTACGCGCTTGTTCTAACAAAAGGTAGGCCTGCTCCCCCATTTTGTGTAAAGAAGAGGGGTTACCCCAAATTTGTTGACTAACCTTCGTGTAAGTCTCTAACACTGCCGGTGCTATCTTGGTTGTAGCACTATTATCAAAATAAATCATAATCTACCTTCTCATCTATTCTTATCAGAGTCATAACACATTCTAACTAGAAATAATTAAATTGGCAAGAAGAAAGGACATAACTTAGTAAAGCTAGTCACTAACTTATGTCCCTTTAAACATCATTTTCAAATTCACCGGCCGTTATCCGCCTAGCTAACTGGCGTACCTTAGCTTCGATTGTAGCGATAACTGCCTCAAAGGTCGCGTCGTCTTTGCCGGTGGGATCACTTATCCCCCAATCTTCGCGATAACGACAGGGAAGCGCTGGACAACTTACATTACAGCCCATTGTAATCACAATGTCTACTGCTGGTAAAGCCGCTAGTGTTTTAGAAGTTTGGCTTTGCGTCAAATCCAGCTGATACTTAGCCTTCATTAACCGCACGGCATCTGGATTTAAGGCTGTTTTAACCGTCCCAGCCGAATAGCTCTCAAATACTTCGGAAGCTAGTAATTTGCCTAAGGCCTCTGCAATCTGACTGCGACAGGAATTATGGACGCAAATAAATGCTACCTTGGGTTTGGTCATCTTAATCACCCCTGTTGGCGCTTATGATAACGGGCACTGACCTTATCATAAGCCCCCGGTTCCACTTTATCGACCGCTTGGGCAATCGTATCCAAAGCTGCTACGTAATCATAGTCTTCGCTAAAGAGCTTCTTAGCCTGTTGGTATGCTTGTGCCACCTCCGGATAACGATTACGATACCGGTTAGAATACTGGAGCATTTCTTCCGTGAGGCTCGAACTGTCGACAATGTCCTTGGTCTTTTCTTCGAGGGCATCTAAATCGGCCTGCGTATCTATCAAGGATTTGGTAATTGCGTCCATATCAATCTTAACGTGGTCCAATGACTGGTACACAGCCTCTACCTCGTCTTTAACCCGGTAATAGTAGTCAAGGTATTCGGTTTGTAGCCCTGGCAAGTTCAATTTTTCTAAATCGCGCCGGTACTTGGCTAAATCCAAGTTAAACTGGTTAACAGCCTCCCAGGCCTGCTTTTCTTCCTTCCATAAGTTAGCGACCCCGTCATTAATCCGGCCTTGTTCCTCTTCGATGGTCTTTAAGTCATTAAAAGCTTGTTCCATTTGTTGCCAGATTTGACTATAAATAACCCCGTCAGTCATCAGGGCTGCTTGATAACTAGTATAAGCTGCGTGAATTTCTTTTAACTGTTCAGCTAACTGGCGCTCCCGGGCCTTTTCATCATTATTTAAGGTGTAATTTTGTCCCAAGCGGTCCAATTCTAACGACAAGCGCCGTTCTTGTTTTTCTGCATGCTCGATAAAATCAGCGTAGAACTTGGTCTTAGCTTCGACTTTTTCGCGCGCAGTGTACTCTTCTTCAAAAACAGTGTAGGTTGCTTCAATCTGGTGGCCGAGCTCTTTTTCTAATAGCTTCGCCGTTTCCAAGTCCAACTTGGTTAAAGCTGTGGTCAACGCCTGGCTTTGTTGATCTAAGTCCGCCAACTTAGCCGTCATATCCTCTTTAAATAGGTACTTTTCTTCCTGCATCTTAGCTAAGGCATCCTTTAAGTCTGTTAGTTGGTCTGGGTAAACGTTATGTAGTTTTTGATAAATAGGCGGAATCTGCTTTAACGCCACTTCTAGTGTTTTGGTGTCATCTTTTAATTTGGCTAAAGCCTTATCAGCCTTAACGTAATCACCATTTTCGGCAATATTTTCATATTCTTTAAAATCCTTTTCCAAATCAGCTAAAGCTGCTTCTAAGCGCGTGATTGCCGGCCCATAGGAAAAATTCTTGGCCAATAATTTCTTACGAATTTCTTGATACTTGGTCTGCAGGCTGTCGATATTTTGCTGATGTTGGTCAGTTTGTTGTTTGATTTGTTTAATCTGCTTGATAATCTTAGTAAAGGCCATGTTAGCAGCTGCCCCCTTAGCTTCAAGCGTTTCCAAATCTGACTTAACTGTAGGAAAACTAAAGTGCTGATTGGCCTCCTTAACGTCTTTTAAGCGTTCAACTAAAAACGGTAGTTCCCGGTTGATTAAGGCCCGGTAAGACTTATCTAGTTCTTCAAAGGCCGCCAAACTTTCCCCGGTCAAATTTAACTTACTGATAGCAGCTAGCTCGTCTTCTTGCGAATTAGCTTCTATCTTGGCAGTAATATCTTCAATGGCACTAATCCTTGCATTATTAAGTCTTTGAAAATATAGTGCCCCTAAGTATATGACAACCGCCAAAACAACGATTGCTACTAAAGCTGCTACCATCACAATCCCATCCTTCACAAATTATTCTGCGCTTATAAAACATATTTATTGCCCATAAATTAAAAGCAGTATACAATATCCTAATATATAGATTATAACATATCTTCTATAGTAAAAAAGCTTAATCTTGGGGTGAATTTTTATGACTCAATCACTACTTGCACAACAAATCGATGCCCTTTTAACTGGGGAAACAAACCAAATGGCTAACCTAGCCAACGCGTCCGCCCTCTTAAATGATAGCCTAACAGATATTAACTGGGTTGGTTTTTACCTTTACCAACCTGACGCCAACGAATTAATCTTAGGACCCTTCCAAGGTAAGGTAGCCTGCATGCACATCAAAGTTGGTCAAGGTGTCTGTGGTACGGCTTTTGCCAACAAGGAAGTGCTACGGGTAGCCAATGTTCATGAATTTGCCGGCCATATTGCCTGCGATTCAGCAAGTAATTCCGAAATCGTTCTTCCATTGCACAACGCAGCCGGTGACTTAATCGGTGTCTTAGACATTGATTCACCTAGTCTAGACCGTTTTAGTCAAGCAGATGAAGCCGTTTTGGCCGAATTTGAACAAGCTTTAGCAAAACATCTCTAAAAGACTTGACAAAGCAAGCACTTCTTGTTATCCTAACGTTTGTGTAAAATAATGCAGCAGTAAGTGGTAAGCTCGTCAACAGTTTATTGCCAATTGGTTCGGTTAGTAACCCTTCGGCTGCAAGGGTGAACTCGCAAAATAAACTGCACGAATACTAAACTTACAAGGATTATTTTACTCCAAAACAATTATTGGAGGAATTTTTAATGTCACGTTATACAGGTCCTAGCTGGAAAGTTTCACGCCGTTTAGGTATTTCTCTTTCCGGTACAGGTAAAGAATTAGCTCGTCGTCCATACGCACCAGGTCAACACGGTCAAAACAACCGTCGTAAACTTTCAGAATACGGTTTACAATTACGCGAAAAGCAAAAGCTTCGCATGACTTACGGTGTTTCAGAACGTCAATTTGCTAACCTTTTCAAGAAGGCTGGTAAGATCCGCGAAGGTAAGCACGGTGACAACTTCATGATTCTTTTGGAACGTCGCTTAGACAACGTAGTTTACCGTTTAGGTTTAGCTACTACTCGTCGTCAAGCTCGTCAATTAGTTAACCACGGCCACATCACTGTTGATGGCAAGCGTGTTGATATCCCTTCATACGAAGTAACACCAGGTCAAGTTATCTCATTGCGTGAACGTTCAAAGGACTTAACTGTTGTTAAGGAAGCTTTAGAAGCAGTTGTTGGGCGCGCACCATTCGTTTCATTTGATGAAAACACAATGTCTGGTTCACTTGTTCGTTTACCAGAACGTGATGAATTAGATGCAAACATCGACGAAGCCTTAGTTGTTGAATACTACAACAAACTTTAATTTTTAGTATTAATGGGTCAAGAGCTGTTCTTGGCCCATTTTTTGATAGAAAGGATGGTTTTATGTCAGATCAACTAGAAGACCGCCTCACCCAAAGTTTGGCCGGCACCCCTCACTTAAAGCCGGATGAACAAAGACGCTATCTTGGCACCTTTAGGGAGCGCGTTAGCCTAACGCTAACATACGACCAAGCCCAAAGTGATTTTTACCTGGCGCGACTTAAAGATGAAATGCTAGCCCACCCCGACTACCAGTTGGCAATTAGGAGCGACTTAAACGAAACACCCCTAAACAAACTCCTCAGTTTTGCTAGCCAACACGAGTTAAAAACGGTTTTAAAGGCAGACGAAGCTAGTCAAAACCCTAGTCCCTATGCCTTAGTTTTGGCTAGCCCAAGTCAAGCCCTACACGTTGAAGTCATTGACGTTGCTGAAAAGTATCCGCAGGAAGAAACTGCACCAATAAAGCCTAGTCACCCTAGTTTTTGGCAAAAGTTATTTGACTAAAAAGAGGCGCACCCCCATCAGGAGTGCGCCTCTTTTTTAGTTAGCTTTCAATAATTTATCTAAGATTGTAGCCGGTAAGTCTTTATTAGCAGCCATTAACACCTGCAAGTGTAAGGCAAGGTTAATTTGCCGGTGGGCCCCCAAGAAGTATAACTGCCCTGGCTCTTGTTGATAAGCTTGGTAGATATTAGGGATAATTAAGTCAATTTGCCCTTCACTCATGCCTAAAATCTGAGCGATTTTTTCAATCGCAGTACGGTAGGATTCATCTAGATCGGCCAAACTTTCCACTTGACTGGCCCCCGTATTCTCAGTTGCATCATAACGTAAGAGCACTTGAATTCCCCGGGCAATTACATCATTTAACCCTATTCCCTGGCTAGCCAAGGTTTCACGTTCTACTGGCCCCAAAATTAAGTGCTTACTTGCGATTAATTCCTTTAAGCTAGCCCGGCCATTACCGACTACGTTAGCTGGAATCCGTTCAACTAAACTAACCAGCTTACCCTTGATAATTAACGCCCGGTAGGTAGAACCAGGAGCCACTTGTTCAAGGAGGGCTTGCTTTTGCTCCTTCAACACAGCTTGAACACTGGCCTTTAGTTGCTTTGAACTAGGAGGCAGCCTAAAGAGCCGGCTGGTTTTAGCAGCATGGTCACTGACACTCTTAATTGCAAGGGCCTTATCAGCTAACTTAGGCGCTAAGGTCTCTAGTTCTTGCAGACTCTTGACCTGCCAAGCCTTTAAGGTCTCAAAGCCTCCAGCAGAAACTAGTTGCTTACTTACCTGCTTATTTGCCCACATTGCTTCCAACAAGGCACTATTTTCCTTGGTTTTAAGCCCGGCTTGTAAGATGGTCTCATCAATTTGAACGAGGCTTAACTCCTGGTTTAAAATCCGAAACTTATGGTTAGCCATAATCGCCGCTGTAAGCATTGTTTGGAGTTCGTAACTTAACGTTTGCTTACTTGTTTCAGTTTTAAAGCCCCCACTTAAGGCCAGACTATATAAAGAATCAGCCTCGCCTTGCGCCCTAAGTAAACTAGCACTTAGGCTAGCCTTAGGGTCAGCAAGGCGTTTTCTTAACTTAGTGTAGGCTGGCTGCCAACCTGGGTAGTAATAGGCGCTCGCAAAGTGATTTAATTCCTCTAAAAACTTGCGTAACTCACCGGCAACCACACTTGGGGCAAATGGATTTTCGGAAGCCACGGTTTGATTTAATGCCCGGGCCTGGCTCAAACTTGCCTTTAAATCCCCCGCCCCGATTCCTTCGGTCATCAAGAAATAACCTAGACAGACATTTAAAAATTCTAAAGCGGGTCCTTCGATTAAGGTTTCGCTGACGGGATTAAAATCAAGGCCCGTGATTAGTAAGGCTTCAATCGTCTGCTTGCCATCAATTTCGATTAAATTCAAATTAACATTATCGCTCGTTAAACTAGCACTGCTTTTACTTGCTAGATAGCTTTCCAGGTTAAGGTAATCTAGGGCATTAGCTTCCTTTAATTCGACTTGGTTTAAGCTGTTAGTCACACTTCTTTTTGGGGAGCTTAATTCTTCGCTAACCCCTTCTTGCCAAGCAAAGGGTGTGGCCCCAAAAAGATAGGTCATGTAAGCACGCTTAGCCACTAATTGTTGGGCTAATTTTAGGTAGACCTGGTTACGAAAACTAAGGTAATCAATCTTGGTTTCCTTAAATTTACTTGTATACAGCAATTTAAATAAATTTTCTGGTAAAACTACTTTCAGACTATAACCCGGCTGTCTACCGTGGTGTTTTTTACTTGCCTGACTAAAAGGAAATACCTTTTGGCCCCTCGTTAATTGCTTACTTAAGGTCTCAGTGAGTAAGCTTAATTCGCTTTTAAGCTCAGCTAAGTTTAAATTAGGATTAGTTGTTAGACTGACACTGTGGCGGTTTTGCTTTAGGTACTGGTTTTCTTTTAGGCTATCAGCTTTCAGCCACTGACCATCAGCCTCTAAAACTTCAACATTTTTAGTTAATTGGTAGGAGATATTTTCTAAGACATCCGTTAAATTATCAATTTGGATTTGGTTTCCGATTGCATCTACTTGCACAAAATCATCCCTCGCTATTCTTTTCTCTTATTATAAAGAAAGCTAAAACCATAGTAAAGCAAGTCAGTAACAGATTTAGCCAAGCTATGCTAAAATAATAAGTAAATTCTCAAAAGGAAGTGACCTGTTTGCAACCACTCGCCTACCGTATGCGCCCGCAAAAAATTGAAGACGTCGTCGGGCAAGCTGACTTAGTGGGGCCAGGTAAAATTATTCGCCGGATGGTGGAAGCCAAGCTTCTATCCTCGATGATTTTATACGGCCCTCCTGGAACCGGTAAAACCAGCATTGCTAGCGCGATTGCCGGCTCAACTAAATACGCTTTTCGGACTTTAAACGCCGCCACCGATTCTAAGAAGGAGTTAGAACAAGTCGTCTTGGAAGCCAAAATGTCTGGTACCGTCATCTTACTTTTAGACGAAATTCACCGCTTAACCAAACCTAAGCAAGACTTCCTCTTACCCCACTTAGAAAGTGGCCGGATTATTCTCGTGGGTGCGACAACCGAAAATCCCTACATCTCAATCAACCCAGCCATCCGTAGCCGGACCCAAATCTTTGAAGTCAAACCTTTAAGCCCGGCAGACGTCAAAATAGCCATCAACCGAGCTTTGACCGATAAGAAAAACGGCCTAGGCAAACTTAAGATTAACTTAACCCCAGAGGCGCTAGAGCATTTAAGCCAAGTCACCCATGGCGATTTAAGGAGCGCTTTAAACGGCCTAGAACTAGCGGCTAAATCGACGCCGCCAGCTGCTGACGGCCTAATTACCATCGACCTGGGTGTAATTGAAGAATGTGTTCAAAAAAAGGCCCTGGTTCACGATAAGGATGGCGATGCCCATTATGACGTTATCTCCGCCTTCCAAAAGTCAATTCGTGGCTCCGATGCCGACGCCGCCCTTCATTATATGGGCCGTCTAATCGAAGCCGGAGATCTCCCCTCTATTAGTCGCAGGTTGTTGACCATCGCCTACGAAGACATCGGGTTAGCTAATCCCCAGGCGGCAGCCCGAACCGTCCAAGCCGTCACGGCAGCAGAAAAGATTGGTTTTCCCGAAGCAAGAATTCCCCTCGCAGTGGCCGTAATCGATCTGTGTCTTTCACCGAAATCAAATTCCGCCATTACTGCCATTGATGCTGCCTTAGCGGATTTGGCTAAAGGAAATTACGGTGAGATTCCTAACCACTTAAGAGACAGTCACTATCAAGGGGCAGCAAAGCTCGGGCGGGGTGTAGATTATAAGTACCCCCACGACTACTTACACGACTGGGTAAAACAAGACTATTTACCAAGTAAACTAAAGCAAAAACACTACTACCAACCTAAAGATAACGGCCGTTATGAACAAGCCTTAAAGGAACAGTACTTAAAACTGTGTCAGGCACAAGGTCGCCCTTTTAGTTAACGCTTTCAAAATAGTTTGAATTTGTTTGGGAGCTATGTTATGATGATGGTAGTAAATCTGCTGTGTACGCCTTATCCTTTACGTATGGTTGACCGAACACTTACGACTTAGATATCCGGAGTTTGCTTGGTGGCTGTTAGACCATTTCACTTGGGTAACAAAAGCCTAGCTAGGGATATATTTTCCTGCGACAGCGGGTGCAACTACTGGGATGATTAACGGCATAAGCGGATTTTGGGAGCCAAGCAATTGGCTCTTTTCTTTTGGATTTTTTTGAAAGGATTTTTGATTTTGAAGATACTTGCCATTATTTTATTAATTGTTGTCAGTTCCATCTTACTTTTTATGGGCGGCTACTTACTTGGCCACCAACGTAAGCCCTTTTTAGTCTTTCACCCTGAAAGCACCCCGACCTTAGGAGGCGTTTTAAAGGTCTGTGGCCTAATCTTACTGGCACTGGGAGCCCTTAGCCTTTTCATTACCATCATTGGCCAGATTCTGTGGGCCCTACTAATTGTACTTTGTGCCGCATTTTTTGTGTCAATTTTGTCTTTTATCATGCTAACTTACCTTTAAATCGATAATTTTTTATGATTTTGTAACTGGTTTCACTTTTCATTTATATCAAAATGAAGTAAAATATAAGTGAGGAAGACAGAAAGGGTGAGTCTTATGTTACAAAGATATAAAAACATTTTAGTTCCCGTTGATGGTTCTTACGAAGCTGAATTGGCCTTCAAGAAGGCAATCGATGTTGCTAAACGGAATGGTAATGACACTGCCATCCACCTTGTTCACGTCGTTGATACCCGTGCTTTCCAAAATATCTCTAGCTTCGACACTGCCATGGTTGAACAAGTTACTGATACAGCTAAAAAAACAATGGCTGGTTACGTTGAAGACGCTAAAAAAGACGGCCTAACTAACATTGACTACGCTGTCGAATACGGTGCACCTAAGGTAGTAATCGCTAAAGATTTACCTAAGGAAAAAGACATCGACTTGATTATGATTGGGGCCACTGGTTTAAATGCCGTCGAACGGCTCTTAATCGGTTCCGTAACCGAATACGTAACCCGGGTGGCCGATTGCGATGTGCTGGTCGTTAGAACTGACCTCGAAAACAAGCCAGCGCTAAGCAAAGCCCAACGTAAGGCCCAACAAAAGAAGGACTAAATAGTCTTTAATTGAGATGGTATCAAAAAGGACCTCTGAGCTAAAACTCAGAGGTCTTTTTTTACGCAGAATTATAAGTTTCATCTTATTTAGATACTTAAATTAATCCTTTTTATCCCTATACTCTTTTTATTTTCAAAACCTATTTTTTGTGCCTCGCTATCACTAGTAGCAAATTTCCGAACACTCTTCATTAATTTACCTATATCATATCTAGGATTGATTGCCTTTACTAAATAGACAATCATCAAAATAGGTAATGCAACCTTATTAGTGTATACGATTTTCTTTCCCTCTGAATGACTATATAAAAATGGTTTTATTTTTTTATACGAATATTCTCCTAAAAAAAAGCCCCACCTTTTCGTGGGGGGTTTGATCTACCTACTTTATACTATAATATAGGTAGATTGTCAATAAGTAGACACTGGATCAGTAGCACAATTTAGATTTCCCACTCAATTATTTTCAAATCACCACTAGTTACTAGGCTTCCTTACAGGGACACGACTCTAAATGGTCATTAACCATTCCACTAGCCTGCATAAACGAATAAATTGTAGTCGGCCCCACGAACTTAAAGCCCACCTGCTTTAAATCCTTAGCCATTTGGCTGGCTAAATCCGTTTGAGCAGGCACTTGCTCGCTTGACTGCCAGTGGTTGATAAGTGGTTTTTCATCCACGTAAGCCCAACACAGCTTGGCTAACGATAGTTGCTGGTCATAAATCAAGCGAGCGTTGGTTAAAATTGCTTCTAGTTTACGCCTATTTCTAATTAGAGCCGGGTTAGCAAGTAATTGGGCTAAATCCGACTCGTCAAAGTTAGCCAGCTTGGCAACCTCAAAATTAGCCAAGGCTTCCCTAAAGGCTGGTCGTTTTTTTAGGACGGTTTGCCAACTTAACCCAGCTTGCAGTTGTTCTAGACATAAGAGTTCAAATAAAGCACGTTCATCATATAAAGGCTTGCCCCATTCTTTGTCATGGTAAGCCTCCATTTCTGGACTTAGGTAAGCCCACGGACATTTCAGCATAATTATCACCTCATTATCTATATACGCAAACCGTAGCCAAATTCATTCAAAATCACCCTAAATTTTGCTAATCTTAAACTTTTCTTATCATTTCGCAAGCGCTTTAGTTCTCTTTTTACTTGGCTTGAATCGTCGCTGATAATTCCATCTGCTCCTTTAGCCAGCACCCGCCTAATGTCAGCTGGCCGGTTAACCGTCCACACGTAAACCTGCTGGTGTCTGTGGTGGAGTTGCCAAACCAAGCTCCGGGTTAAGGTGTTTTGCTCGACGGAATAAAAATCAAGGGGGCCAAAAACCAAGCCCCACATGTTAATCGGTAAAACGTAGCCCACCGAAGTCCTAGGGCTTACCGCTTTTAACTGCCACAAAGCCCGCAAACTCATGCTATGCACTTGATCTCTAGCTGCCAGCTCATTAGCAAAAGCCTGCCCAAATTCTTGGCCACTGTTAGTTTGCCGGTAATTTTTATTTGGGACCTTTAGTTCGACTAACAGTGGTTGGTCCAAGCGCTTGGCTTCGCTTAAGTAAGTGGTAAAGCTGACCAGCTTGGCTTGCTTACCTGCTTGGCGTTCCCGGAGGCCCGTTAACTGCTTTAAATTACTTTGGTCAACCACCAGTGCTTTACCAGTTAATTGTTTCAAATCCTCATCATGACTAACAATAAATTTGCGGTCCTTAGTGGCTTGGACGTCCATTTCTACTAGATTAGGTTTTACTTCCCGCTTAGTTTTTTGCAAGGCCAAGGTGGAGTTACCTAAGGCGTTATCTTGATTCACGCCCCGGTGCGCAATCACCTTAACTCCCCTTGCTAACGGTTGACTTAGATAAGTCCTTGTTTGCCAACCAACCAAGCTTAGCGCGCAGACTATCCCTAAGAATCCTAATTTACCCAGCCTTAACCTAACTAGGTGACCCGTCAATAAGAAACTATAAAAAAGATAGACCAGCCCTAGATGCAAAACCCAAGCAGCACTCGCTAATAAGGTTAGGTAAGCTAGACTATCTTCAACTTGACCTAATTTTATTAATAGAAAAGACAGACTTAATTGGCCACTAACCACTAACAAAGCGGCCGTTAAATAGCGTTTGGCTAAGGTTTGGGGGCTAAATTCGCCTAACCGCTTTACCCAAATCAAACTGGCCAAGGTGAGTAGGCCACAACCTAGTCCCAACACCGGTACCATCAAGCGCCGATTATTGGTGAAAAAATCCAGCCAGTGCCAACCTAAGCGTAAATGGGTTGTTAAGTCAAAATAAGTACTAAGCCCTAAAAAAGGCAGGCCGATTATCCCTAAAGCTAGCATTGTTATTAGCCAGCTGATGTAATTGACCTGCCGCTTTTGCCTAAAATTAACTGCTCCTACTAACAATGGACTAAAAATTAAAGCTACCCCTACCGCTAAGACAGAGTAAGTAAATAGCTGGCTAGCTACAAGAACAATTCCTAAGGCAACTCCAAACAAACGCTGGTTCACCCTAAATTCAGCCACTTTTACCACCTCACTTACTAACTATCTTAGCAGATTAACCGGCTAAACGACAGTCTCTAAACTAGCTAAAATTTTGGCTACCACTTCCTTAGGGGTCAACTTATCCGTTTGAATCGTCAAATCCGCACACTGCTGATAGTGACTTTGCCGGGCTTGCTTTAAGGCTAGTAGCTGCTGTTTAGCCATTTGTTTAGCTAGTGGGCGTGAGCAATCTGTTTTTAACCGTTCTAAAATCGTCTCACCACTGGCTTCCAGCAAAATAACTTTTGCTCCAGAAGTTGCTAAAATTTCTGCATTATCCGCTCGAAGTGGGGTGCCACCACCAGTTGCTAAAATCCCACTTTCAGTAATAATTCTTTTTAGCGAGTCATGTTCTAACTGCCGAAAATACTGTTCACCATGGCGGTTAAAAATCTCCGTAATTTCACTACCTGCTTGCTTAACAATCGCTTGATCTAAATCGACCACTGGTTTAGCTAAAATTTTTCCTAGGAGCTGACTAATCGTAGTCTTGCCACTCCCCATAAAACCAATTAACACAATTTCCATTACAATCACTCCCGTTCAACTAGTTCATACTCACCGGCTAATAAGTTGCGCGCAGTTTCTAAACTGGCAGCCTGACCAAATGTTAGGTGTAACACCCCGTTAACCTCTTCTCGTACTTCTAGGATTTGGATATTAACTAGGTTTAAATTTGCTTGCGCTAATCTTTGCGTAATTTTGGCAATCTCACCCGGACGATCAGGGATATTTAAAAATAAATCGTAATATGGGTGACTGCCCTTTTCAGAGTTATGCTCTAAATTCCGCCGTACTTGCTGGGCTTGTGCGAAAAAGGTCTGGATTGCTTTGCCATCACGAAGCACTAACTGTTGCTTGATTTGCGCTAACGTTTCTTGATAAGCTGTTAGCTCTTTTAAAATCACAGCCTGATTATTTAGACAAATGGCCGTCCACATCGTGGGGTCAGCAGCCGCGATTCTCGTAAGTGACTTAAAGCCTCCTGCCGCTACCTGCAAGCCAAGCGGTTCATGCTTAAATTGCTCATTGGTTTGGTTAACCAAGCCAGCCGCAATAATATGAGGCAGGTGACTAATCTGACCGACAATCAAATCATGCCGTTTGGGGGTAATTTCAAGCCACTTGGCCTTAGTCGGTGCCAGTAAACTTTTTACCGATGCCAATTTGGCTTGGCTTTGCTCATTTGTTGGGAGCAAAAAGAAAAAAGCATTCTCAAATAGGTCACTTCTCCCAGCACGAACCCCACTTTTATGGGAACCGGCCATAGGATGCCCGCCTATAAAAGTAATGGTGGGTGGTAAAGTAGTGGCAGCTTGCATAATACTTTGTTTACTACTACCAACGTCTAACACCACTAACCCAGCTTTAACCTTAGCATTCCTTAAGCTATGTATATCTTCGATAATCACCGATACCGGTCCGGCTAACAGCAAGTAATCAATCTCGCTTAAATCAGCTAAGCTTGTTAAACATTCATCAATGATTCCGTGACTTAAGGCAAAATCTAAACTAGTTTGCTGCTTGTCTAAGCCATATATCTTTACTTCCTCAGTCTGCTTTTTTAATGCTAAGGCCAAAGAAGTACCGATTAACCCTAGACCTTTAATTGCTACCTTAATCATCAAGTCACCCCACTATCAAACTCGCTAAGTCAGTTAGAAAACTCGGGTAAGAAATCCCAAGAGCTTGTGAATTTTTCAGTCTAAACTGCCCCGGATTTCTTAAAGCTGCCACCGCTCCCAGCATCCCCAGCCGGTGATCTCCGTGGCTATCCCAACTAATATCAGCAGTGACCCTTAATTGTGGCTGGCCTTCAATCACCATCCCATCCTGCAATTCTTTAACATTAACCCCTAGCTTACCTAGCTCCTGACAAACGGTCTTAATTCTGTCCGTTTCTTTAAAACGTAGCTCCGCGGCTCCCCTAATCTCACTAATTCCATCAGCATGCGCCGCTAATAAAGCCACTAACGGTAGTTCGTCAATTAAGGCCGGAACGTCTTTGGGCCCAATTTTGATGGCCGTTAACTTACTACTTTCAACAATAATGTCCCCTAAGGGTTCACCGTCACTTTGCCGGGCTTGAATCGTCATGTTAGCATTCATTTTCTCTAACACCCGCAAGATTCCCGTTCTAGTAGGATTTAGACTGACGTTGATTAACTTTACCTTAGAATTAGGTGTTAGCGCTGCTGCCACCATAAAGAAAGCCGCTGAGGAGATGTCCCCCGGCACCACTAGCTCTTGGCCACGTAATTCCTTAGTCGGTTGAACTTTGATAGTCAGTCCATCAGCCAAGGTTTCAATGTTAGCCCCGAATTGTTTTAACATCAACTCCGTATGGTTACGCGTTGGTAGTTTTTCAATAATTGTAGACTCGCCTTTTGCCTGTAAGGCGGCCAAAATCAAGGCACTTTTAACCTGCGCGGATGCAACTTCCAATCGAATCGTCGTTCCTTTTAAGCTGCTAGGTTCTATTAAGGCTGGCAGTGTTTGCTGCGAACTAATTTTTATGCTGGCCCCCATCTTAGCTAGCGGTTCGGTCACCCGTGCCATTGGTCGCTTACTTAAAGACGGATCGCCCACTAAACTCGTCTCAAAGCTACTAGCAGCTAAAATTCCCATCAATAACCGGGTGGTCGTGCCAGAATTGCCCATATCTAAAGCTTCCTTAGCCGCCCTTAGACCATGAAAGCCCCTTCCATTGATGACTACTTTTTTGGCCTGGGTATCAAAATCAATCTCTACTCCTAATTTTTTAAATGCTGCTAACGTAGTCAGGCAGTCCTGACCATCACTAAAATTTTTAACTGTCGTTACTCCCTGGGCCAATGCTCCTAACATAATGGCCCGGTGTGAAATGCTCTTATCCCCTGGAACTTCTAAACTGCCCCGCAATCCTTTATTAGCTTGTTGTAACGTTACTTCCATTCTCATTCACCCTTTATTCGATAAAGTGCCCAAATCATCTTGACATGGTATTCTTGTTCGACAACCTCACCTTGACCTAAGATAAGGTTGTACTTGTTTGTCAAAGCGTAGCGACCATCCACTAAATAACGTTGATACGCCTCGTATTTAGAGGGGGTATACACCACTTCTAATTTTCCTAGCGGTAATGCATGCAACAGTTCTTTAGTCGCGCGGTGAGTATAGACCCGCTTACTAGTCGTTGCTATTTTCCTAACCAACACCACCGGCTCTAACTCATACACAAAACTATCCAACAGGTCTAACTTTTCTAATAAGCGATAATGAATATCCCCCCAGGAAAATGAACCAGTTGCTGCTTGAAAAGCTGTGGGAATTAGTAAAAGTTGCCCACCTAACCGCTCTAAATTACCTAACAACTCTTCGTAACTGCTATAAAGCTGTAACCGGCCCGTAATCCTTTTTTGGTTCAAATAGTACTGCCCTGCTCGGTAACTATCCGTTTGCTTTGGCCCTAAAGTATTGATTACCTCCACCATTAATAAGCACCTAATTCCTGGCGGTAAGCGGCCACTGCTTTTTGCAACCTAGATAGATTAGCACCCTCAAAAGTTGCCAAAATTACCCGTGCTAGTTCGATTGCTACCGTTTTTTCAACCACAATCGAAGCAGGCACAATCGCAGTGGTGTCAGAACGCTCAACGTTAGCTTTTACCAACTCCTTGCTATTAATATCAGCTGTTTGTAAGGCCTTGTATAAGGTAGGAATAGGTTTCATAACGGCATTTATAACCAGTGGCATCCCGTTAGTCATTCCCCCTTCAAACCCACCTAAGTGATTACTTAAACGACTCCAGCCTTGCTGTTCATCCCAGGTAATTTGATCCATTACTTGACTGCCCTTTTGATAGCCTAAGTCAAAGCCATCCCCAAAGCTGACACCCTTGATAGCATTAATTCCCATTACCGCTTGGGCTAACTTAGCATCCAGCTTATTATCCCAACTGGTATAACTACCAAGTCCTACCGGAACATTTTCTACTACAACCTGAATAACGCCCCCTAAGGTATCACCCGCCCGCCGAGTTTCATCAATCAGGTTATGAATCGAATCTACTTGCTCTTGGGCCAAAATGCGTAAGTCATTAGCCTCGATTTGTTTTTTTATTGTAGATACGTCTAATGCTTGGGCTGTTCCTAAATCATGCCCACCGATTACTTTGACATACCCTACTAACTCTATCCCTAATTGCCCCAATAATTGTTGGCATACACTACCGATAGCCACCTTCATTGCCGTTTCCCGGGCGGATGAACGCTCTAACACGTTGCGCAAATCCCGGTGGCCGTATTTCATTCCACCAACCAAGTCGGCATGGCCCGGACGCGGTTTTTCCACCCGCCGGAGGGTATTTTTCTCATCGGCCGGACTAGTTGGATTCATTATTTCACTCCAGTGAGAGTGATCTCGGTTCTTAATAGCCAAAGCCAAAGGGGAACCCAAAGTTTGGTTATGGCGCAAACCACCTAAAATTTCTACTTGGTCGTGCTCAATTTTTTGCCGGTTCCCCCTACCATAGCCCCCTTGCCGGGCTGCCAAATCACGGTTGATTTGTTCAATATCTAACTTAAGGCCGGCTGGCAACCCACTTAAAATTCCTGTTAGTTGCGGGCCGTGTGATTCTCCTGCGGTTACATATTCCATCATAAGTTTTCCTCCTGCTCCTTCGCTTGATCCATAAGCGTTTGGTAAATCACCTGTAAACTAGTAACTAAGCTTTTGTCTTGACATAAACTAGCCACCTTTTGTAAAACCACCGCCTCACGTTTTTCATCTAAAACGGCTAAATGGCGGGCGTGTTTATACTCACCAACTGCCCGCACTAATTTGAACCGTTCCTCTAACAAGCTAACTACTTGCTTATCGACTTGATTAATCTGCGTGCGTAAACTATCTAGCTCAGTCATTTCAACCTTCCTTTCGTGCTGTTAATCTCAGCAAACCTACAATTACCAGCCCAACTGCTGCAATTACTAAGTCACCCCTAAAGGCAGTAGCAATTCCTTGATCTGATAACAGCCCGGTAATCAAGGGCACTGTGAAGGAAGCGATACTACCAAAGAAGTAGTAAATCCCCGTGACTAATCCACGGTGCTTAGGAAATAGATCCATAAAAACTGTCAAGCCTGTCTGCATTACCCCACCAGCAGCACAAAAACCAAACAATAAGCTGGCTACTTGAATAGCTAGCAGATTAGGGATTAATAAGAGGGCTACCAAGGCAAGTAACGCTCCCCCATTTAAAGCTAACATCAAATTTAACTTACGTTTAACCTTTTGTAACAGGAAGAACAAGACTAACACCCCGGTGATTGAACCTACACTATACAGTGACATCATTAATTGCGACTGCGTAATTCCTAAGTTCAAGCTTTCCTTGGCGTATAAACTAATCCACTGTGTAAACCAAATCATCAATGCCATGGAAGTGTATCCGTAAACTAAGAGCAAACCTGTTTGAAGGTTGCGCTTCGTTTTACTTTCTGCTTGGGCAAATTCCTGTTGGGCACTAGCTACTTGGTTAGGTTGAGGGAATTTTAAGGGGGCAATTAAAATTAGGTTAACAATAATCACTGCCGCCATCACAATAAATGACCAACCATACCACCAAGCTTGTTGTTGAATTGTTGCGATGATTAAGGGTAAAACGAATTCGCCCAGTGACATGAAAGCTTTGATTAAAACCGTTCCGTGCCCCTTACCGTTATTCATTTCTACTAGGGTTGTGTAAGTGCCTGCATCCAAGGCTGAGTTAGCTATCCCAGCTAGAATTGCTAGGCCGTAAGCTACTATCAAGTTAGGGTGCATTACCATGCCTAATGCAAAGGTTAAGTATGATAGCATGCCAATGTAAATAAATAACTTCCTACTCAAAGCGTCGGCCAAAGGTCCTGTAATTAGGTATGCTATTAACCGCCCAATTCCAATGCCAGAAATGACAAAGGAGACAACTTTTAAGGGCGTTCCCCAGTCTTGACTTAAGGCCACCATATTTTGGGCTAAAATAATTAAACCAAACCCATGCACGAAATAATTTAAGTATAAACTAAGCGTCAACCGTAATTTCTTAATTTTAATTTCATCATTACTTAATTCCATTTGCATAATCAATTCCTCCTTTACAAGCTAAAAAAACAGGCTAGCTTACAAGAAGTTCTTATAATCTAGCCTGTTTGTCTAAAATTTATTTACCGTTTCTAGGTTTTAATGATTTTGACTCATGCTAGATTACCTACCTAGCATGGACATCTCTAATGATAGCCTTGCCTAGGTACGAACTCCTTGCTCGTACCTAAAGCAGATACGAGCCTACCTAAAATAAGCAAAGCCAAAATAATATGATTGAGATGATCTTAAAGTAGTTAAAGTCATAGTCATTAATTCCTTTCCTCTTAACTTGTAATCATTAAAACATGATTTGAAAATATAGTCAAGTTCTAATTTTAAAATAAATCATTCGCAATTTATCACTTAAGAGCGTATCATATAAGGTGAATCT